>Ga0190274_10000040_pt1 | contig 113651 bp, 96 predicted proteins | sample Popmic531T_FD_133002 | JGI IMG/M metagenome (GOLD analysis project Ga0190274, IMG submission 133002) | Populus adjacent soil microbial communities from riparian zone of Yellowstone River, Montana, USA - 531 T | ecosystem: Environmental > Terrestrial > Soil > Riparian zone | place: USA: Montana...
CCGTCGAGGAAGCTGAAGTTGGAGTGGCAGTGCAGCTCGGCGTACGGCGTGACCGGGCCGGTCGGCCGCTCCACCTCGACCCGCTCGCGCTTGCGCTTGCGCTGGGAGATCGGCGCCTCGGGGTCCTGGGGCGTGACGACCCGGCCGGAGAGCCGCTTCTCCAGCTCACCCCAGGAGATCGAAGGGTTGCTCCAGCCCATCAGTCGGCCCTTGGTCTCGACACGCCGGTCGCGGCTTCGTTCCTCAGCCGCGCGGCTCGCTCGACCACCATCAGCGGATCCGCTGGCGCGTCTCCGCTAGTCATAGGCAGCTTCGGTCCACCAGGACCCGGGTGCTTCCCAGGTCATCAGCCAGGCACGGCCGTCGACGCCGACCATCTGGAAGCGCGCGACCCGGCGTGTGCCCTGCTCCCACCACAGCTCCTCGACCGCCCAGGGTCCGGCCCAGGACGCGACGGGGTGCCACCCGCCACGAGGCTCGGGCCGGAACCGGGTCGGCTCACCGAGCACCGCACCCCGCTCATCGACCGCGACCGGACGACCGCCGGGGCCGACGACCTCCGCCGGCCACGGGCTCGCGAAGACCCGGGCGGGCGCGGGCGGCGGGATGCTGCCCGGCCACGGATGGCCGGCGGGTCGCAGCCCGGTCGGGCGTTCGCCCCAGGGCACCAGCGCCTGCCGAGCAGCGGGGCCGCGGCCGCCCTGGAGCACCGGCACCACCACCGCCTCGTGGCCGAGCATGCCCTGCACCCGGGCGATGCCGCGCTGCACGCGCTCGTCGGTGCCGCCCCAGAGCCCGTCGGCGTGCACCGCGTCGGGTACGACGGTCACCGGGGTGAAGAGCACCCGGCTCACCGGGGACCGGATCTCACCTCCTCTGCTCTGCCCATTTCTCATGGCCCCTTGCAGCTGCCAGTGCAGCCGGTCGACCAGGTCGGCCGCGGTGAACCAGCGCGGGTGCAGCCAGTCGCGCGACGAGGCGGGATCGTCGTACGACGAGCCCTCGCAGAACGCCTCGATCCGCACCTCGGTGCAGACCAGCTGCTGCGCGGCCAGCCCGGCGACCACCCGGTCGGCGGTCTGGCGGACGCTGAAGCTGATCGTCTCGGCGTTCTCGAGCGGCGGCTCGAAGTCGACGTGCCGAGCCAGCTCGGGGGGCGGAGTGCGGGTGGCGAGGGGTACGGCGCCGGCGCCGCCCACCACGCGGTGCACCCACGCGACCTTGCTGCCGAACCGGTCGCGTACGGCGGCGGCCGGCAGGTCGGCGAGCTCGCCCAGGCTCCGGATGCCCAGGCGCTTGAGCAGGCTGATGGCGTCGAGGTCCTCGATCACCTCGACCGGGAGCTCGCGCAGGAACGCGACCGACTTCCCCGGCGCCACGACGTGGCAGTCCTGCTCGGGGGCGCGCCGGGCCGCCTGCTCGGCGGTGAAGAGCTCGTCGGCGACGCCGACCCGGCTGTCCCAGACCCCGAGCCCGACCAGGCGCTCGGCGAGCAGCGCGGCGGCGGCCGGCTCGCCGCCACTAACCCGCTTGGGTGCGCGCAGTGCGGCCATCCCGGGGCGCAGCGGCGCGACCCCCGGGTGCTGCTCCTCGACCGCGGCCAGCACCGTCTCGAACGTCCGGGCGTCGCGCTCCGGCGTCGCCGCGTAGACCTTGAGCTCGGGGCAGCGCGACTGCGCATCACGGCGCCGCATGCCCCGTCGTACGCCGAGCGCGCGGGCGGCCGCGTTGCCGGCCTGCACGAGGTTGGCGTGGAAGACCGCCGCCGGGAGGTGCGTGGGCTGGCCCTCGTCGGCCAGCGCGGCGACCACCGGCCAGTCCGGGCACCAGACGACCATCACGCGCATCAGGCGACCCCCTCGACAGCAGGGGTGACGACCGGCTCGACGGCTCGGTAGGACTGGTCCTCGGCCGGGAACCACAGCGCCCCGCGTCGCGGCGGCGCCGTACCCCGTCTGGCCTCGACGACCAGCCGCCGGGCGCGGAGGTGACCGTGACCGTTGCCGACCCCGGACCAGGCGGGCTCGGTCGCGGTCAGCCGCGCCTCGCAGCGCGGCCACTCACCCCAGACGACCAGGGCGGCGCCGCGCTTGCGCAGACGCGCGGAGAGCTTCTCGGCGGCCGACGGGGCGACCCGGCCGCCGGGCCGGACCAGCACCACCGTGGCGACGTCGACCAGGGCGGCGGTGACCTCCAGCCACTGCTCCCCCGGATCGGGCACCAGCACGGTGCGATCGAGGTCGACCCCCAGCGCGACGGCCGCCTCGGCCCCGAAGTCGGCCACCCCGACGGCCGCACACCAGCCGCCCGCCCGCGACGGCCCGGCCAGCAGCGCCAGCGCCAGGGTCGCGCTGTCGGTGGAGTAGCTCGCCCCCGCTCGCAGCTGCACCAGTCCGGCCAGGGCCGGGTGCGTGGCCAGCGGCATCGACGACGGCGTACCGTCCTGCATCCGCGCCATCCGGGTGCGCAGCTGCTCCACCGTCTGGACGGCGGCTCCGGGGGTATCGACACGAACGACCACACCCCATGATCGAACATGTGTTCGAACGAGTCAATCGGGGTGTTCGGGGCGACGTCCCAGTGGTCACACCAGCCACACGGCTCAGGCAAGGCCGTCACTTCTCAGGCGTTGCGTTGCCTGAGAAGTGACGGTTTCACCGGTGCACCGGTGAAACCGTCACCAGCACCGATCAGCTGTAGAACGAGTCGATCAGCGCCTTGTTGTTGCCCTCGACGACGTTGCGCTTGACCTTCATCGAGGGGGTGAGCTCACCGGACTCGATGGTCAGGTCGTGGTCGAGGATCTCCCACTTCTTGATGGTCTCCCACCGGTTGAGCTTGGTGTTCAGCTCGTCGACGTAGTCGCCCACCATCTTGTGGACGGCGTCCGACTTCACGACGTCGGCGTACGACGCGCCGGACTGACCGTTCTCCTCCGCCCAGCCCGCCATGGCGTCCGGGTCGAGGGTGATCAGCGCGCTCACGAAGTTGCGCTCGCTGCCGAACACCAGGAACTGGCTGACGTAGGGGCAGATCGCCTTGAACTTCGACTCGATCGCCGGCGGCGCGACGTACTTGCCGCCGGAGGTCTTGAAGAGCTCCTTGATCCGGCCGGTGATCGTCAGGAAGCCGTCGGCGTCGAGACTGCCCTTGTCGCCCGTGTGCAGCCAACCGTCGGAGGTCAGCGTCTTCGCGGTCTCCTCGGGGAGGTTGTGGTAGCCGGCCATGATGTGCGGGCCGCGGAGCATGACCTCGTCGTTCTCGCCGATCTTGACCTCGGCGCCGGGCAGCGCAGGACCGACGGTGCCCATCTTGTAGTCGCCGGGGTGGTTGACCGTGGCGCCGGCGGCGTTCTCGGTCATGCCGTAGCCCTCGAGGATCAGGATGCCCGCGGCGTGGAACCAGGCCCCGATCTCGGGGTTGAGCGCGGCCGAGCCGGAGATGAAGAACCGGACCCGTCCACCGAAGCGCTCGCGGACCTTGCTGAAGACCAGCTTGTCGAAGAGGCCGTGCTGCAGGTTGAGCAGCAGCGGCACGGACTTGCCGTCGCGCTTGAGCTCGTCGACCTTGATCCCGACCTCGAACGCCTTGAGGAAGAGCTTCTCCTTCAGCCCGCCCTCCGCGGCCTGCATGGTGACGATCCGGCCGTACGCCTTCTCGAAGATGCGCGGAGCGGCGCCCATGAACGTCGGCTTCACGACGCCGAGGTTCTCGACGATCTTGTCCACGCGGCCGTCGATCGCGGTCGCGAAGCCGCAGGCGAGCTGCGCGGAGAGCAGCACCTTGCCGAACGAGTGCGCCATCGGCAGCCACAGGAACTGCAGGTCGCTCTCGTCGAGGATGTCCTGCACCTGGATCGCGGTGCCCTCATAGACCCACGACTTGTGCAGCAGTCGCACGCCCTTGGGGCGACCGGTGGTGCCGGAGGTGTAGATCAGCGTGGCGAGCGCGTCGGGCGGGATCGCCTTCGCGGTCTCCTCTACGATGCCGGGGTGCTCGGCGAGGTAGGCGTCGCCGAGCTTGGCCAGGTCGTCGAGCCCGATGACCCAGTCGCCATCCGTCGCACCGTCGAAGGTCACGACCTTGCTGACATGGGGCAGCTCCGCCTTGTTGGCGGTGAGCTTGGCGACCTGCTCGTCGTCCTCGGCGAAGACCACGCGGCACTCCGCGTCGGAGAGGATGTACGTCGTGTCCTCGGCGTTGGTCGTCGGGTAGACGGTGGTGGTCGCACCCGCGGCGCACATGATCGCGAGGTCGGCGAGGATCCACTCGTAGCGGGTCGCGGACGCGATGCCGACGCGCTGCTCGGGCTGGATGCCGAGCGAGAGCAGGCCGGCGGCGAGGCGCTCGACGATGTCACCCGCCTGGCGCCAGGTGACCGACTCCCAGGTCTCACCGCGGGGGAAACGGTAGGCCTCGTGGTCGGCGGACGCTGCGACGCGGTCGAGGAACTGCACCGCGAAGTTCTGAGTCAGGTTGTCGACGAAGCTGGCGTCGACATGGGGACTGGGACTGGCCTGGGCGGTCATTCTCACTCCTGCTGGGCGGCCGAGAAGGGCTGGGTTGCCGAGTAACCTAGATCACCAACCCAACTCACGGGTAGCAAGGGTGAGGTTCGGGATGGGGACACGGAGTCCGTGCCCCCATCCGCTCGAGCACTCAGGGAGTCGTGCTCACGTTCACCAGCGGGTCGGCGGCGTCGCCGGTCGAGTTGACGTACGTCGCGGCCGCGGCGTCACCGAGCTGGGCACGGAGCCACAGCGCGGCCCACCGGCCGGCCTCCTCGATGCTCTGCGCCTGGGTCAGCGACTGGGCGTTGACCTCGGCCTCGGCGCCGGCGGGGCTCTGCACGTCGGTGATGCCGTAGTGGTTGGCACCGGTGATCCGGACGATCTGCTTGGCGCCGTTCTTGATCACGCCGTACGTGCTCTCGGCCTGGGCGGGCTCGGCCATCCCGTCGGACTGACCCTGCACGAGCTGGATCGGGATCTTGTTCTCGATCGCCGGGTAGAGGCCGAGGATCGCGTTGTTGGTGCCGTAGAAGGAGCCCGCCTTGACCGCCGCCGGCAGCGAGAAGGTCAGCGTCGTGCAGAACGGGATCGAGCACTTCCCCTCCGCGATCGACAGCCCGGTCGCGCCGCCGAACGAGTGGCCGAGCAGCACCATCGCGTCGGTGTCGATGTGGCCGTGCAGCGGCGAGGCCGCCGACGCGTTCTCGGTCGCCATCCAGCTCAGCGTCTCCCCGATCTGGCTGGTCGACGTGTAGTAGTTGGTGTCGAAGAAGTTGAGCCGCCGGTGGTTGGGCGTGACGACGATGAAGCCGTACGACGCGACGGTGGCGGCGTACTGGCCGTAGAAGTTCCGGTTGACCTTGGCGCCCTGGAGCAGCAGCGCGACCGGCAGCTCACCGGTGACGCCGGTCGGGTAGTAGACGTTGGTGCCGTCGTTGGTGATCTTCGACTGGTACGTCGAGACCGGCACCGGCTGCACCAGCGGCGTCGGGTCGGCCTGCGCGAGCGGTGCCGCCGTCAGGACGGAGCCGAGAGCGAGGGCAATGGTCACCAGTGCGGCACGAGGACGGATGGTCCGAGTCATCATGAACCCTTCGTAGATGATATATCGTGCACACTCTGGCGAAAGGTAAAGGGCTCGCACAGCCCGGTCCAGACCGCGTGCGGACGTTTCGGACCTCCCCTCCCGGGAAGGCTGCCCGCGGGCGGCAACGCCTCTCGGGCACACACATCCAGCTTTTCCGGGGGGACAAGCGTGCGCGCAGGAGTCATCGACGTACTGCCATGGCTGAAGAGCATCCGACCAGCGCTGACCGTGGTCGACCCGCTCGCCGTCGTCACCGCCGCTCTGCTGCTGGTCCCTGACGCGGCCGACCCGCTTGCCGTCGGCGGTGCGGCCCTCGCCGCCGCCCTGGTCTGCCGTGGCTCCGACCTGCACCGCTCGCGACTGGTGCTCTCCGTCGTCGAGGAGCTGCCCCGGCTCGCCCTCGCCGCCGGCGTCGCCACCCTCACCCTGGCCGCGCTGACCTCGGGGGTGGCGATCACCGCGATCGCGCTCTTCGGCGCGACCGCACTGGTCCTGATGGTGCTGCTGCGCGCGAGCGTCTACGCGCTCGCCCACCACCGGCGCCGCAGCGGACGCAGCGCGCACCCGGTGATCATCGTCGGTGCCGGGGCGGTCGGGCAGCGGCTGGCCACGACGTTCCTGCATCGCGAGGAGCTCGGCCTGCGGCCCGTCGGCATCATCGACACCTCCACCGACCTCACCTCCCGCGACCTGCCCGTGCCGCTGCTCGGCGAGATCGACGCGCTGGAGCAGGCGATGGTCGCCCTCGGCGTCGACGACGTCGTCTTCGCCTTCCCCGAGCCGCCCGACGACACGATGATCGACGTCGTACGCCGCTGCGTGCAGGCCGATCATCAGGTCTTCGTGGTCCCCCGCTTCTTCGAGATGATGGGCCTCGACCACCACCGGCGCACCGAGGTCGTCGGCGACGTCGCCGTGATGCGCCTGCGCCGCTGGGGGCTGCGGCCGCACACGATGCTGGTCAAGCGGGCCGTCGACGTCGTCCTGTCCGACATCGCCCTGGTGCTGCTGTCACCGGTGCTGCTGGCCTGCGCCGTCGCCGTACGCCTCGAGACCGGGCCGGGCGTGATCTTCCGGCAGACCCGGATCGGGCTCGCCGGCCGACCGTTCACGCTCTTCAAGTTCCGCTCGCTCAAGCCGGCGAACACGGCCGAGAGCGCCACCCAGTGGTCGATCGACCACGACGACCGGCTGGGCCCGGTCGGCCGGTTCCTCCGGCGGACCAGCCTCGACGAGCTGCCCCAGCTGGTCAACGTGCTGCGCGGTGACATGAGCCTGGTCGGGCCGCGACCCGAGCGGCCGTTCTTCGTGCGGGAGTTCTCCAAGGCGACGGTGCGGTACGACGAGCGGCACCGCGTGCAGACCGGCCTGACCGGCTGGGCGCAGGTGCACGACCTGCGCGGCGACACGTCCATCGACGACCGGGTGCGCTTCGACAACTACTACATCGAGAACTGGTCGCTGTGGACCGACCTCAAGATCATGGCCCGCACCGTCCTCGCGATCGTGCGGCACCAGCCCGACCCGCGCGCGCCGATGCTGCGGCGGCCGGAGGAGGCCGCCACTCCCCCGACGTCGACGCCCGCCGATGCCGTGGCTCCCGTGACGCCGCACGTGCTGCACGTGTCGATGCCGACCACCGAGGGCGTCGCCAACGTGCTGATGGGCTACGTCCGCGACCAGGTCGCCCGGGGCTGGACGGTCACGGTCGCCTGTCCCACCTCCGGGTGGCTGGCGGAGGCCGCCCGCGCGTCCGGCGCGCAGGTCGTGCGCTGGGAGGCCACCCGCAGCCCGGGTCCGAGCGTCCTGCGCGAGCTCCGCCGGCTGCGCCGCGTCGTCAACGACACCCGCCCCGACGTCGTACACCTGCACAGCGCGAAGGCAGGCCTGGTCGGGCGGCTGTTGCTGCGCGGCGTCGTACCGACCATCTACCAGCCGCATGCCTGGTCCTTCCAGGCCGTGTCCGGGCCGATGGGGCGGGCGACGACCGCGTGGGAACGGTTCGCCCAGCGCTGGACCACCGAGCTCGTGTGCGTCAGCCGCAGCGAACGCGCCGTCGCCGAGTCGGTCGGCATCTCCACCGCCACCACGATCTCGCCGAACGGCGTCGACCTCGACCGCTTCCGCCCCGCCGCCCGGCTCGAACGCACCCACGCCCGCCGCCGGCTCGGCCTCTCCGACGTCCCCACCGTGGTCTGCGTCGGCCGGCTCGCCGAGCAGAAGGGCCAGCAGGACCTGCTCGACGCCTGGGCCGGCGTACGCGACCGAGTCCCGGACGCCCACCTCGTCCTCGTCGGCGACGGCCCCGACCGCTCCGCTCTCGAGGCGCGTACGGCGGGCCGCCGCGACGTCGACCTGGTCGGCGTCCGCTCCGACGTCGACACCTGGCTCGCCGCCGCCGACGTCGTCGCCGCCCCCTCCCACTGGGAGGGCATGGCCGTCGCCCCGCTCGAGGCAATGGCCTCAGGCCGCAGCGTCGTCGCCACCGCCGTCGAAGGCATGGCCGAGTCCATGCCCCGCGGCGGCGGCCTGATCGTCGAGGTCGGCGACGTCGACGCCCTCGCCGACGGCATCGCCGACCGCCTCCTCGACCCCGACCTCGCCGACCGCGAAGGCGCCGTCGGCCAGGAGCACGTCGCCGCCCACCACGACGTGAACTCCTCAGCCCGCGACGTCGCCCGCCTCACCCTGCGTCAGTACCACCGCGGCCGCGGCACCGCCGACGTACTCATGTCGCTCGAGCCGATGGCTCTCACAACTCCCCGGCGGCGACGTGGTGGCGCGGCCGTCGCCGTACCTGCTGGGCGAGAGCGGTGACGCCACGCAGCGCGGCGTCGTTTCGCCCAGAAGGGGCACGCTGACGAAAGTGCGCACGATGACGCCGAATGCACCACCAGACAGCAGTCTCAGCTGTACTACGACATCTGGTGACGATCACAGCCTGTTGGGGCTGCGCCGCTGCCCGAAAGATCCGTCGGAGACAGTTCACGAGCCCAGCCAGCCAAGGCTAGGCTCGCCGTCGGTGCAGTTGGAGGGTGCTGCGTTACAGAGAACGCACCCCGACCCACCGCAGTAGTGTGACGCCGGACGTGGGAGGTCGAGTGCGCGAAGAGATCGCAGCAGCGAGGCGGAGTCAACTCACACTGCTCAGCATCGTTGAGCACGAAATCGCCGCCGGCACGCCAGTTATCCAGATGCAGTCGATGGCCACCCGTGCTCGGATGGATCTGGGAATCGAGTTTCTTCGTGTCGGCCAGAGTCTGCTTCGAACTGGGGCTCGAAAGTCGGACGCCGCTGAGCTCCGATCCTCGATTGGTCGGTTCTACTACGCCATGTACCAAGGCGCCTGCGCGCTGGTCTACGACGATTTCGGCGGGCACGACAAGAATGGTCATCAGGATGTACCGAAGTACTTGCCTCGACAGTTGCCACACCGGGCACAACGATTGAATGACCTGAAGGACGTGCGGTTGCGACGAAACGAGGCCGATTACGGTCCATACCCAAGCGCTGCCACGCATTGGCAAGCCGTCGCGACAGCGGTTGAAGCGTCGGCATCCACGTTCGTGTCGGAAGCCGACACGTATCTGAAAGGCAGAGGAATCTGATGGGCACGTCCGCTCTGGAGCAGGAGCTCAGGCAAGCCTTCAGCCGGCGAGGGGTCGTCATCGCGTCGATGGAGCTCCGCTCGTACCCCGGCGAGATCAACGCCATCATCTTTGTTGACGACGGGTCGTACGCCCGGGCTCTAGAGGCCGCCGAGGACATAGAGGTCTCCTACGACGACGAAGAGGGGCTCCTCATCATCGTTCGACGTGCTCGGGCTCATGACGCCGTTCCGGCGGACCAGGCCGAAGGCCGAGGGGTGCACTCGAAGGTCGCCAACGACCTCGTAAGTCTGATCAGTGCTAGAAACCGCGTGTCAGAGGTCCAGCCAAGCCTCAGCTACGTGAAAGATCTCACCGCGAACATCACAACGGTTACCGCCGCCCGTCATCACCTCATCTTTGGCCGACGAGGCGCTGGCAAGAGCACGCTGATGGTCGAAGCGAAGCGAATCGCCGAAGAGCGCGGCGACGTGACAGCGTGGATCAATCTCCAGACACTCCGACGCGAGGAGTTCAGCCGAATCTTCCTGCGCGTCGCCCGCGCCATGATCGAGGAGCTCCTTGCCCGGGCGTCCCAGGAGCGCATCAGCGCCCGCCCAGTCACGGAGCTGGGTGCGGTCTATGAACGCCTTGGCGCGCTTATCGCGAAGGATGAGCTTTCCCCTGATGAGGCGAGCCGACTCATCCCTGACGTGCAGCACGCCATCAAGCGTGCGCTGGAGTTACTCGGGGTTCAGCTCTTCGTGTTTGTCGATGACTTCTACTACGTCCCGCGCGCGGATCAGCCAGAGCTGCTTGATGTCTTGCACGGCTGCGTGCGCGACTGCAAAGCGTGGCTCAAGATTGCGTCTATCCGTCACCTCACGCGGTGGTTCACCTCGAACCCCCCACGGGGCCTACAGACAGGTCAAGACGCCGACATCATCGACCTTGACGTGACTCTGGAGGATCCCCTGAAGGCCAGAGGGTTCTTGACTGACATCCTCTTTCAATACGCGACGGAGGCAGGCAGCAGGCACCTCAGTTCGCTGTTCCGGGCCGAAGCTCTAAACCGTCTCGTCTTGGCATCCGGTGGGGTACCGCGAGACTTTCTCGTCCTAGCCGCCGCTGGTATTTCAAAAGCCCGAACCCGCGAGAAAGCTCGCCTGGTCGGGGTCCAGGACATCAATCAGGTAGCTGGCGATGCCGCCGATGCAAAGATCCAAGAGCTCGAGGAAGACCTCGCCGCGAACGCGGGGGCGAGCAGTCAAGCCCTGGATGCGCTCACGATGCTCCGCACCTTCTGCCTCACAGACAAATCGACGACCTTCTACGCGGTCGATTTCCGCGATAAGGAGACGCACCCGAAGGAGTACGCAGTCTTCACAGATCTACAGGATCTACGACTTGTGCACCTGATTCACAGAGCCGTCTCCTCAGCACACGATGCTGGCCAGAAGACGGAGGTCTTCATCCTCGACCTGAGCCAATACACAGGCAGCCGGTTGAAGCAGGGCCTACGTGTCTTCGACCTCGAAGAAGACGCCATCGTCGTGAAGACCACGCGCTCAAGCAAGACGAAGGACCGCAGGGCGAAGTCATCACGGGAGGTTCTGACTCTCCTCCGCACCGCACCCGTGCTCGAGCTCGAGACGTTTACCGGTCTGACGTCGTAGAGGGCGGGTGGGAGAGCGCCTCCACCCGCCACTTCGCGCGGCGCGAAGCCTCTGCGCACCCGAGAACCCCACCCGCACGGTTACGGCCGCAGACAGGCAACGCCAGCTTGCGCAGCAGCCGCACTCCCACGCGACTCCGCCGCGCGCGACTGCGTCCTCGATGTGAGACCCTGGGCCCGACCGGAACCGCGCGCCTGCATTGTGGGCACGTCCCGTCCGGCGATTCGACGAGTCGGCGCCCATCGGCATTCGGCGCGATCAGAGTCACGTCGACCCATCTGAGCCACGCGCGTGCGTCCCGCAGAAGCTCGAATACGGGATCACCGAACCAGCGAACCAAACGAAGCTTTCCTGCACGTCAAAGCGATGTATGGCATAGGACCCCGCTCTGCTACGACATCTGGTGACGATCACAGCTTCTCGGGGCTGCGCCACTGCTCGAAAGGTCCGTCGGAGACACAGTTCACGAGCCCAGCCAACCAACTGGCCGGCTAAAGTTAGGCTCGCCGTCGGCGCAGCTAGAGGGTGCTGTGTTGCAGAGACCCGACGCGCCACGGCAGGGAGAAGTCAGAGGATCGAGATCACGATAACCAGCGATGCTTCGACCACCATAGAAAGGACCTGTCTAAGGCTACGACCCTCCGGGAGACGCCATGCCGATCACCAAGAGACTACCGCCTCCCGACGAAGCGCCGAGCGAGTGAAGTTCACCACGCAGTCAGCCTCGCCGCGAGTTCTCCGTACCGCGACAGTTGTGCTCATTGTCCAGAAGTGCCTTGATAGACCGCCACCTCCTGGATCTGTAAGCCGACACATTCCGCGACTGCCGCATCGAAGTCATAATAGCCGTTCTCCGCGAGGAAACCCGAGAGGAAACTCGATAGCACTACCTCGAGCGTGGACACGCGGCGCCACGTTCCCCGCAACTGTGCGGACCCATATCCGCTAGTTGGACAGAACGGTCTCCGATCCCGGGTAACCCTGGATGGAACCTGCGAAGGAAAGATCAAGTCGTCCCAACTGCCGACTACTTGATGGTCGGGCAGCCGGCACTCAATACTGGCTCCTATCAACCAATCCATCCGTCGAAGGCGATTCCATGCACCGAGGCCTTGGAGGGCAGGGTAAGCCGTTGACGTCATTGCCATGAACACAACGGTCACGGCACGGAGAAGCGGCATCACTTCAAGCTGTCGTCTGCCGTTGGTCATTGTTGTTGGAATCGTGGTGGCGATGTCCACCTTCCCAGTTGGATAGACCCACGCGAAGTTGGTGTTCTCGCGGCCATCCTCGGGCTCGATCCGGACACCGTCACTAGGACCACTGAACGCGACCACACCCGGGACGCCCAGCAGATCGCGAGCGAAGACAATCGCCATGCCAACGTCGAACTGCGTCCCACGAATCGTCCTACTTGGAGCCGCCACAACCCGAAGGCGGACGGCCTGATCTACGGAGCCGTCTGGGGGCAGGTGGACAGCCCAAGCGCCTGTGGTCAGCGCCTGGTGGTCGAGCTTCCAGCGGCTCAGAAGACCGCGGGCGAGTGGTCGACCCCACTTCCACACGCCAGCGATAACAGCGACGGCTAACGCCGTGAGAACGGACGTCGCGACAGTCTCAAGCATTGATGTTGAGTCGCTCTCCATCGGCAGTATAAACAGCGGGGGACCTCGCGTGACCGACCATAGCGATCGAGGTCCGCCGTGCGTCCACGATCGCCCGGATCTCGCGTGCGTCGTACCACCGCTATTGGCGCGCGCTCACGCCGAGCACGCAGATGCAGCTCGAGCGTGAAGCGGGCCGTCAGCCGATCAGATCGAGCGCCACCGACTAAGACAACCCCGGCATCTCCGAGGCACGCCGACCCCGGGGCCGGCGTACCTCCCACTCGGCCCAGGTCATCTCCTCGTCGAGGTCCCAATCGGGGTGCTCTCGCGCTACGGCGGCCAGGCTGCCGGCCGCCTGCTCCAAGGTGGCGCCGGCGTCGATGATGGACTGGTACGCCAGGAACTGTCGTCGGCTGAACTTGCCGTTCGTCTCCGTCACGAGACGATCCTCCTCCAGAACTCCGCGGAGGGGCGGCCACGTCGCGCGTACATACCCTGAATGATCGATGGCGAGTAATGCCCGATCAGGACAGGCCCACGATGGTGCCGTCGTCGAGCAGGTCGATCCGGGAGGCGGCGGGGGTGGCCGGGAGGCCGGGCATCGTCATCACGTCGCCGCACACGAGGACCACGAAGCCCGCGCCGGCGGAGAGGCGGACCTCGCGGACGTGCAGGTCGTGGCCGGTGGGCGCGCCGCGCAGGGTGGGGTCGGTCGAGAACGAGTACTGGGTCTTGGCGACGCAGACCGGCAGCCCGCCGTACCCGTCGGCCTCGAGCCGGTCGAGCCGCCTCTTGGCCTTGCCGTCCCAGGTCACGGAGGAGGCGCCGTACAGCCGGTGGGCGAGGGTCTCGGCCTTCTCCTTGAGCGGGAGCCCGTCGGGGTAGGTGAAGGAGAACGTCGACGGACCGGCGTTGTCGAGCAGGTCGAGCACGCCCTTCGCCAGGTCGGTGGCACCGGTGCCACCTTCGGCGAAGTGGGTGGCCGGGAAGGCCTGGACGCCCAGGTCGTCGACCAGCTCCACCACCCGGGCGACCTCCGCGTCGGTGTCGGTCGGGAACCGGTTGAGCGCGACCACGCACGGGATCCCGTAGACGTCGCGGACGTTGCGCAGGTGTCGCGACAGGTTCTCCATGCCGCGCTCCACGGCATCGAGGTCCTCCGGACCGAGGTCGGGTACGTCGACCCCGCCGTGGAACTTGAGCGCGCGGACCGTGGCCACGACCACCGCGGCGTCGGGACGGAGCCCGGACTTGCGGCACTTGATGTCGACGAACTTCTCCGCGCCGAGGTCGGCTCCGAAGCCGGCCTCCGTGACGACGTAGTCTGCCAGCCGCAGCGCCGCCCGGGTGGCGACGACCGAGCTGCAGCCGTGGGCGATGTTGGCGAACGGTCCGCCGTGCACGAACGCCGGGGTGTGCTCCAGCGTCTGCACCAGGTTGGGCGCGAGCGCGTCGCGCAGCAGCACCGCCATCGCGCCGTGCGCCTCGAGCTCGCGGGCGGTGACCGGCCGCTTCTCCCGGGTGTGGCCGACCACGATGTCGCCGATGCGCCGCTTGAGGTCGGCCCAGGACTCGGTCAGGCAGAAGATCGCCATCAGCTCGGAGGCCACCACGATGTCGAAGCCGTCCTGGCGCGGGGAGCCGTTCGCGAGGCCGCCGAGACCGACCACGACATCGCGAAGCGCCCGGTCGTTGAGGTCGAGCACCCGCTTCCAGTCCACGGACCGTACGTCGATGCCCAGTGCGTTGCCGTGCTGGATGTGGTTGTCGATCAGCGCGGCCAGCAGGTTGTTCGCCGCAGCGATCGCTGCGAAGTCACCGGTGAAGTGCAGGTTGATGTCGCTCATCGGCACCACCTGTGCCCAGCCGCCGCCCGCCGCTCCGCCCTTCATGCCGAAGACCGGACCCATGGACGGCTCGCGCAGGCAGGCCATCGTCCGCAGCCCCAGCCCCCGCAGCGCGTCGGCCAGACCGACCGTGGTCGTCGTCTTGCCCTCCCCCGCCGGCGTCGGCGACATCGCCGTCATCAGGACCAGCTTGCCGAGCGGCCGATCCTCAAGGGACTGGAGGTAGCCGAGGTCCACCTTCGCCTTGTGGTGCCCGTACGGCACCAGGTTGACGGGGTCGATCCCCAGCTCCTCCTGGGCGACCTGGGTGATGGGCCGCAGCTCGGCGGCGTTCGCGATCTCGATGTCCGACAGCACTCAGGCCCTCTCCTTCGTCACGCCCATGCGTCGCAGCAGTCGCGAGCGGGCCTCGGAGTCCGGCAGCGTGCGCACGTTGGACTCCACGTTCATCCGCGCGATGGCGGATCCGGCCCGGGCCACCTCACCGGCCGCGACCAGGTCGGACCGCAGCCCGGCCCTGGCCGCCGGCCGCAGCAGATCGATCAGGACCAGCACCTCGATCGCGACCTCGACGACCTGCGCCTGCGGCTCGGACGCCCCCAGGAGCGCCTCGTCGATGGCCGCGCGCCGTACGCCTTCATCGGGCGATGCCCCGCGAGGGAGCGCCCACGCATCGGCCACGGCACCGAAGGCGCGTTCGTCGGCGGCCACCAGTTGCTGGGCCCGGGTGACGAGCACTTCGGCCCGCTCGACCAAGGCCGGGGACTCGCAGTAGCGCGCCACCATCGCAACGAGAGCCGCGGCCTGGGCCGTGCACAACGCCGCGACCGAACCTCCCGCAGGCGTTGGCGTCCGGGCGGCCAGACGATCCAGGAAGTCGGCGACCGTCCTGGCGTCAACGTCGGCGTCGCGCACCACGAGCCCACGCTAGTGCCGTGCGCGCCTGGTGCAACCCCTCATCCGGTCGAGGCTTCGCTCCTCACGAGCTGCCGCAGGTGGTGGGGCATCGGGTCAGGGCTCGGGAGGCCTGGACTGCTTTGCCTCCTGCTCCGCCCGGGCGGACTCCTTCCACGACTCGAGGTCCTTGGCTGGACCGTGGGCCGGACGGGACCGCGGGGGGGCAGGTGCGGGAGACGAGGATGGAGGTCGCGACCCGGATTCCGACGCGGGTGGCTGAACGACCTCGCGCACCTTGCGGACGAACCAGCTCGACCGCGACCCCGACCCTGACCCTGGCCCTGGCCCTGGCCCTGGCCCTGGCCCTGGCCCTGGCCCTGGCTCTGGCTCTGGCTGATCGCGTCGTCGGACCTCGTGTTGGTCGTATGGCTCGCGCTCCGATGGCACGGGCCGCGTCGACTCGGGTCCGCCCTCGTCGTACGACCCATTGGTCGGCTCCGCAGCCTCATGGTGCGTAGGCGTCTGATCGCCAGCAATCTCCTCGAACTCGGCGCGTTGATCGGCAGCGTCGTCCTCGACCACGAGCTCGGGGCCCCGGCGCTGGGCGCACGCCACGAACGACCCCGTACGGCGCAGGGCGTGCGCCCACGGGTCGTCGACAGCAGTGCTCGCACCCTCATCGAGCGAGCGCCACGGCGGGAGCACCGAGGGTGCCTGGTTGGTGCTCCGGAGGTCGCTGGGGTGGCGGCTCCAGTCCGCCGACATCCACTCGGTGTAGAGCTCCCCCGCCCAGGCGGACCAGTGCCGTTCGAACGTGTCGAATCGGGGTACTTCGGCCCGCGGTGCGCCGGAAAGCCACCCGACGAAGGCGTAGAGCGGCCGACTGTCCTCGGCGACCGCCAACTCTGCGTTGAGCCGGGTCGCCCTCGCCACGACCCCCAGCAAGAGCCGCTCGTCCTGACGTGCCAGCACGAACCGAGGCTCGGTCGCGATGCCCTCGCCGCCACGGACGACGTCGAGCACCGTCCTGGGGAGCCACTCGAGGCCCACGTCGAGCGGCCGCACGCGCCACCACTGGTCGGCTCGGTATGTGCGGCCGTACACGACGGGCCGCCAGCGGGCGAACGCCGTGCCGGCGGGATCCATCGTCCCGTCAGACATCAGTGGCCGCCTCCCCGTCACGAAAGACCAGCAGCCCGCCGAGCTCACCGAAGAGCATCTCGGCCCGCTTGGCGGCCTGCTCGAACACATAGCCGTAGGTCGCCTGGTCCTCCTCGATGCTGGCGAGCTCCGTTCGCGCCAGACCGATCTTGCTGCGGTTGCGGAAGACGCCTGTGTTGAGCGCACGCAGCTCCTCCTCCAGCTCCGCGACGCGGCCACCGACCGCGGTCCCGGCGTACGCGGCTGCCAATGCGAGCTGCCGCATGTACTCGGCGAGGGAGAAGACGATGGGGAGGTGGAGACCGTGCGGGTCGATCTCCTCGACACTCACCTGGCTGGGGTCATCCAGCCCGAAGTTCCCCACCGTCACCGGGCAGACCAGCGTCGTGATTCCGTCGGTGAAGGCCAGCGGAATCAGCATCCGCAGGTCGTCCGAGAGCGATGTGAGGTCCTCGCGGCGGCGCTGGGGGATGACGTCGCTCTTCGTGATCAGCAGGACCAGCGTGGGTGGCGGCTCCTCGGCCTGCACCTTCTTCTGGATCACGGTCTGCAGGAGGCTGGACATCCGCTTGAGACCGGTCTTGGCGAGCGTCCCCCTGACCACCTCCCGGCTGATCGGATCGACGAGGTACCCACCGTCCACCACCAGATAGACGCAGTCCGAGTCCTGCAGCCGGGCGTGAAGCTCGGCCACATCGCCCGACGAGCCCTCGACCGCGTCGGTCAAGGCGCCACCGCGGTAGTCGAACCAGTCGATGTCGATCAGCGGCCGGATCCCATCCAGGAACTGGAAGTGGTACGGGATCACGTCGGCGCCGGTCCGCTCCGGGAGGATGCCGTCATCGAGGAGCCGGTCCCAGCGCGAACCCAGGTCCAGGTCGACGTCTGGGTCCGGAGCGTTCAGGAAGTACCCGTGGGGTCCACCCGCTGAGAGCTCCGCGTACATGCCGAGCAGGAACGTCGTCTTCCCCGAGACCTTGGTCCCCAGGGCCGTCACCTTCAGCTCCCGTCCAATGGTCATGACTGGGGTCCTCCGTACTGTTCCAGCGAGTTGAAGAGAGTGGAGAGTTCGCGGGCGGGCGCGATCAGGGGTTCGAGGCCCGCCCGCAGCTGCAAAGCCTGCGCGGCGCGACGTGCGGCGATCTCCGTCCACGTCGGCTCGTTGTTCATCCAGCTGAGGAACGAGTCGATGACTCCGCTTCGCGACATCGCGATCCGGCGCTGCTCATCCAGGTACCGAATCTCGTAGTCCAGCTGGTTGACGTAGGCGAGGAGCCTGATGTGGAGGCACCACAGCACCGGGATCGCAACATTCCGCGGTGCCTCGCCACATGCGACCGGCACCAGAATCCCGTGCAGGTGGTCGGTCTGGCGCAAGCTCTGGACCAGGGCACCGACGAACTGCTCGGCGGCGGCGAGCGCCTGCTGGTCAACGCTCTTGACGATGTCCCACTTGGTCAGCGCGATGACGACAGGCACGTGATCAGAGCGTTGCGAGAGCAGGCGGATCGCGGTGGACACCAGCGGGCGCACGTAGGCCTGCGATCGTGCGCCGCGCAGCAGCTCGGTCGCATCGATCGTCAGGACGAGCCCGTCGGCCGACGTCATATCGGCCTGCAGCTGACGAGCCTGCTCGGAGTGCGAGGACTCGGTCAGCGCCCCCCCGCGGTAGTCCTTCCAGACGAAGTCCATGATGCGCGCGGACTCGTGCCACAGCTGGAGATGGTACGTCGAGCGCCGGTCGCTCGCGCCCGGGTAGTGTCCGGCCGCGATCGCGCTGGCGCGCCGTTGTAGCTGAGCACCGACCTCGCGACGCTCGGCACGCACCTGGAAGCCGGAGACCCCAGCACGCATGCATCCGTACATCGCGGTGACGTAGGCGGTCTTGCCGGCGTTGGAGTGGCCCAGCATGACGATGTTCATGTCCCCCGTCCCTCTCGCTCGGAGGGATCTGGGGGGCGTTTGGTGATCGGGACCGGCCGCCCTCGTCGAGCCGTCGGAGTGCTCGGCGCGGCTCGGCGACCCGCAGGCGCTCGGTCAGCAGGCCGGGCGAGGTCGTCCTCCGACAGCGCGACCACCCGCGCGCCTTCGGGCAAGGCACGGATCTCCTGCAGCATCTCGACGTGCCACGGCTCGAGCCTGCCGCTTGCACGCGCGACCTGGACGTCGGCGGCCGGGTCGCCGCCAGGCTTCAGGGCCAGGACGGCGAGCGCCTCACCGACCGTGTTCGTGGCTTCGCCGACCGCACCGGCCCGCAGTTGGCGCCGTGCCACGTGCAGCAGGTGGTAGGCCGGATCGGCCAGCATGTCGACAGGCTCGAACCGCGGCGGAACGCCGGCCTCCGGGCCGAGCAGCTGCAACGCGTCGTCGGTCAGCTCGTGGTAGTTGGTGCGCGCCAGCAGGTGGAACGCGTCGACGGCGATGATCGCCGCCACCGCGGCGATGCGTTCCGCCCACTCCATCTGGAGCTTGACGGTCCGCGCTTCTTCCGACGTCCCTTCCTGGTCCCGGAATCCGCTGTGCGACGTCGACTCGAGAAAACTCACCCGCTCTGGGGTGAACCACTTCGACGGGGGGAGGTGCTGCCAGGCCACCTGGTGCAACGCTTGGTGCCTGGCCGGCCCGCCGAGGTTGCAGCCGCCCAGGTGCACGACCAGCTGACCGCGCACCACGTCGGCGCGCAGCACGATGACGGAGAGGTCGTACAGATCATGCGCGAACAGGTCTCCGTTGGGCCACGAGAAGGAGCGCTCTGCGACCTGGATGAAGAACTGGTCGTCGCTCGACTTGAGGTCCATGAGCATCCAGCTCACCTGATCGCCGAGCGTCCGCCACGTAGGGTCGCTCGTCGACGAGGGCGGGCTGATGAGCACGACCGGGACCTGCTCCAGTGCTGGAATGACCAGCCGCACGTTGTCGTGCAGCGTCCCCGGTCGGTGAAGCGGATAGTTCTCCACGAAGCGCGCGAACATCTTCCGGTCCAAGCGGAGAACGTGCTCGTCCCGTCGCGCGGCCGCATCACCTTGGCGCGTCAGCAGGTACAGCTCCCTGTCGTGAGCCCGGTTCTTCTCGTTCTCCTGGCGGTAGAAGTCGAGGCTCTCGTGGCGAGCGGCAGTCTGGGCCTCGCGTTCCTTGGCGGCGTTGAAGGTCTTCAGACCTTCGGTGCCGAACTCGAGCGTGGAAGTGGCGAGCTTGGCGAGCTGGTCGGGAGCGATCACGGAACTTCCCAGGGGTTGAGGCTGACGGCGGTCCGGACGACCGCGACTCATGAGACTCCGGACGACCTCCCGGTTCGCCCTTCGTCGTACGCGCTCCGTTGGCCCGACCGGCTCGTTCGCGACCGGCGGCTGGGCCATCTCCACGATTGCTCGGCCACACGGTGACCGACGGCTTCCCGGTCGGCTATCGCCCTATTTGGGTATCGGCGCGCGACGGTGCGGTCCGAAGCTCGCGACAGGACGTGTCCGGCGCGTGGGACGACCGAGCTGAGGGGCGGGACGTCGTACGGACGGTGCCACCGGCTGCATCGCCGCTACCGCGCGCCGGGGAATCCCTGCTGGCGCCAGGCCTCGTACGTCGCGACCGCCGCGGAGTTGGACAGGTTCAGCGACCTGCGACCGGCCACCATCGGGATCCGGATGCGCTCCGTCACCCGGACGTGGCTCAGCACCTCGTCCGACAGCCCGGTCGGTTCCGGTCCGAAGAGCAGCACGTCGCCCGGCTGGTACTCGACGTCGGTGTGCCAGCGGGTCGCGTGAGCGGTGAAGGCGAACACCCTCGAGGACACCAGGGCCGCGCTGTCCAGCGCGGCGTCGAGATCGGGGTGCACCTCCACCGAGGCCAGGTCGTGGTAGTCCAGTCCCGCGCGCTTGAGCTGGGGTTCCGACAGGTCGAAGCCGAGAGGCTCGACCAGGTGGAGGGTGGCTCCGGTCCCGGCGACCATCCGGATCGCGTTCCCGGTGTTGGGCGGGATCCGGGGCTCGAGGAACATCACATGAAGCACACCTCAAGTTATCCCGCCGCCGATCGGCCCAGGAGCGAAGGGCGTTCAGGTCAGGGTGAAGGTCACGGCGTCCGTGGTGACGTTGGCCCACGCATCGGTGAGCCGGACGGTGAGGGTGTAGCTGCCGGCGGTGTTGTAGACCGTGGCGGTCGTCCCGTCGTCGTAGAAGACGTCCAGGCCGGCGTAGGTGCCGGTGCTCGCGGGCTGGTACGCCGTGCAGCTCGTGGTCCAGGAGCCTGTCCAGCAACGGGTCGTCGAGCCGACGGTGCGCTCCAGGATGTACTCGGCCGTGATCGTCGAGGCGTCCGACATGGTCCCGCACAGGATGATGTCCGCCATCGTGCAGCCCGAGGCACCGGCGAGGAACGTCTGGAAGGCCGCCCTGGTGCGGGTGGTCCCGTCGGGAGCCCGGATGTCTGCGATGGGTGGCGTCGTCTCGCCGCAGGTGGGCTGCGCGCCCGCGGTAGCGCCGGTCCGGAACTTCCACGACGTCATCGGGCCGAGCCAGCTCGCCGCTCCCGTCGGGTAGCCGGTGGCCTGCACGGTCACCAGCTTGGCCTGGTTGGCCGCGGTACTGGGGTTGTAGCGCACCTGGAGCTGCTTGTTGGAGCTCACGTTGACGACGTTCGCCGTCGAGCTGCCGAGGCCCGTGACCGTAGAGGTGTAGGAGAGCGCGGGCAGCGGCGCCGTCGTGGCGGGCCAGGTGAGGTTGACGCCGCGTTCGGTGCCGGAGCCCGGCGTCACCAGCGCGCAGCTGCTCCCGTTCGGCGCCGGGACGACGTACGCCGACATCGTGGTGCCCGAGACGGCGGCCGGGTCTGCCCATGCGGCCAGCGTCGGCATCGCGCGCGCCTGCAGCAGGGTCCCCGCCACCAAGGTCCCGCCCACGATGACCAGCGCAGCCGACACGGGCACGGCCCGACGGGCGGCCCGGACCGCGCGATGGGTGGCCCGAGGAGTGCCGCGGTCGGATCGCACGATCACCGACAGCAGGAACGCGGCGTACAGACCGAGCACGAAGAGGCCCAGCGGCCCGCCGACCCAGCCGACGGCGTACCCGACCCACGGCATGTCGAAGACGACCTTGTCGGCATGGGTGACGACGTACGGCGCCGCGTCCGGGGCCTTGTTGGCGTCACCCTTCAGCCGAAGGACGGCGGAGCCGTCCTGGTGCTGCACGCCCTGGATCCGGTGGGTCACCCGCTCGCCCGACTCCGTCGGCACCGACACGATCTGGCCGACCTCCAGCGTCGACGCGTCCACGCGCTGGGCGATCGCGAGGGCACCGGTGCCGATGGTGGGCGACATCGAGCCCGACCGGAACACCAGCGGCCGCACGTCGAGCACGACCGCAGCGACGGCCGCGAGGATGCAGAGCGTCCCGATGACCGCACCGACGGTCAGGGCGGTCTGCCGGGCGGCGCCGAGGAAGCGGGCGTACGGCGGGCTCACGACAGGTCCGAGGTGCCGGTGAACGTGAGGACCACCGACGTCGTCGCTCCCTGCAGCGTCGTGGCCGCAGCGGCGGGCAGCGTCACCTGGACACAGACTTTCTCGCTCGCGCCGGCGGCCACCAGGCGACCGGTCGGGAGCAGCGCGCCGTTCAGTGACGTGCCCGCGCCCGCGAGGGCTGCGCCCGGACAGGTCACCGTGGGCGTGGTGCCCGACGTCGTGGCGTCACCCGTCACCTTCACCACCAGGGCGCCGCGCAGGTCCTTGCCGTCGGCGTTGGTCGCGGTGCCGCTCGCCGTGTACTTGAGCGGAGCGGTGCCGGTGTTGGCGATCGTGAGCACTGCCGCGGTCGAGTTCCCCGGGACCATCGCGGACAGGTTGAGCGTGGTGTAGCCGGTGACGTTGTCGCTGCCGTTGGCCTTGAGGTCGATCGTCCCGGCCGTGAACGTCGTCCCGCCGACGGTGGCCGCATCCGTCCAGTACGCGAACGTGCCGGTCGCGCCGACGGACAGCACCACACCCAGGCTCAGCGCCGCGCGGACCCGCGCGGACACGGCTCCATGCCGGCGGCTCGCTCGTCTCTTCCCCATCGTGTCCCCCCTCAGCCCGGCCCTGGTCAGCCGGCTCGCGCCGGGGACTGGGTGATCCGGACCCGGATCCGATCCCGGGTCCCCATCGACTCGTTGTCCGACCGTGGGTCCATGCCCACCCGCACACGCACCCGACGGACGGCGCCGGCCGCCATCGGCAGCTGCAGCACCGGCTGGTCGTCGTACGCGCTGACCTGCACCCATCCGTGCCCGGAGCTCACCGCGAACCGCAGACCGCCGGCCTCGGGTCCCTGGGTCCGGTCGATCCGTACGGCGACGACGGCCGGCCCTCCGCTCTGGTTGCGCACCAGGAGGGCCCGGGTCATCGCGTCGCCGGGCACCAACGCCGCCTGGCGCGGGAAGAGCGGGCCGACGAGCGAGCCGGTCCAGGTCTGACCGTCGCGGCTCACGGCGACCGGCGACCAGGTGTCCGCAGCCGAGGTCGGCGACGGCACCACCAGCAGCGTCCCGCTCGTGAGCGTCACCGCCACCATGATCGTGCGTTGCCACCTCATGCCGGCGCCCTCGCCTTGCGGCGGCCGCGACGCTCGACCAGCGCCCCCCGGAACTGCACCAGCCCGTAGCCGACCAGGCCCAGCACGAGCAGCCCGGTCAGCAGGCCGCGCTGGTCGCCGGTGAGCAGCGCGCCGGCGTAGCCGAGGTACGGCACGGCGTACCAGACCTCGCCCCGGAGCTGCGCCGGGAGGACCCAGTCCGGGTCCGCGACGTCGCTGGTGTCCCCCCGGGTCTGCCAGCGAACCCCACCCGTGCCGTCGTAGCCGACCGTCTCCACGCGGTGCGTGACGACCGTCGGGTCCCCGGAGCGTGGCTGGTAGGTGACCACGTCACCGACCGCGACGGCGGCCGGGTCACCCGGCCGGACCACCACCAGCGTCCCCGGAGGAAGGTCGGGGCGCATGGATCCGGTCTCGATCACGTACGCCGTCCCGCCGGCGAGCCGCGGCACCACCACGGCCACCAGCAGGATCGACCCGACGCCCAGGATGACGAACCACGCCACGACCTGGCCGACCCAGCCGAGCGCACCCGTGCGCCGGTGCCCACCCACCGGGGTGGGCACCGTCTGCTCGGTGGTGGTCGCGACCATCGGTCTAGGCGGCGTCGTGCGTCTGGGTGGCCGTGACCGTCAGGTCGTCGAGCAAGGCGCTGACCGACTTGGTGTTGTCCGCGGTGACCGAGCTCGGGAACGGCACGGTCACCGTGACCTGCACCGTGTGCGTGCCCGGGTCCGTGATCGGCACGTACGCCGCGCCGTCGACCTTGAACGTCGCGGACGCGCCGTTGAGCGCGGCCTCGAGGTTCGCGTCTCCACCCGGACCGGCGAAGGAGGCACTACCGAGCGCCAGCGTCGCACCGATGTGCTTGCCGGTCATGGTCAGCGTGGAGTTGCACACCTTGGTGAGGGTGTCCCCCGGGACGATCGTGTCGGTGCCGGGCGTGAACGCGCTGCCGCCGTCGAACTGCCAGCCATGGGTGCCGGCGGTCACGTTGGTCGTGCAGTCCGGCGCGCTCAGGCTGATGGTGCCTGACGAGATGCTCGCGCCCCCCACGGTCGCGGTGCCCGTCCAGTACGCCAGCGAGCCGGCACCGCCGACCAGCAGACTGCCCGCCGCGGCGATCGCCAGCGCGCCCTTCGTCGCCTTCTTCATCGTTGACTCCTCCACTTGATGCCTGTGGAAGACGCTCAGCCCGAGGAGTCCCCCAATGGCTGCATCGGAGGTCGCCGAGACGAACTTGAGCCCGTCACCGAAATGTGGCTCGCGGGCCCGGAGCGACTAGACCGGGCCCGCGAACGCAGTCACCCCAGGAGGTGGTCGAGGGCGCGTCCCATCACCGCGTCGCGTTCGGCGTCGGTGGAGACGCCCTCCATCCCGAAGCCGACGAGCAGCGAGCGCGGGGTGGCGATCGTGTTGCCGACCGGGAAGCCGGAGGCGTCGGTCTGGATGAAGTTGTTGGCGTTGGCGCCGCTGCCCTCGGGTGGGCCGGTGACCTGCCAACCACCGAGGTCGGTCTCGAACGACGTGCTGGTGCCGTCCGGGAGGACGACGTCGTCGACGAAGACGCCGATGCCCTGGGTCGCCCAGTCGCTGGCGTACCCGATCGACACCTCGACCGACTGCCCGGCGTACGCCGAGAGGTCGACGCTCCACTGCTGCCAGCCGCTCGAGTTCCCGCTCGCCGCGTTCCAGGCGCCGGTGGTGCCGGTCGGCTCGCACGCCGAGGGGCCCGACTGGGTCTGGTAGTGGTCGAGCTGCGGGTGCAGGGTCCGCCAGCCGCCCGAGTTCTCCTCGTTGCAGCTGTCGCCGGTGGCCTGCGTGGTGTGGCCGTTGGCGTCCGGCAGCGTCGTCCAGTCGTCACCGCCCGGCGTACGCGCCTCGACGAAGAGGTGGTCCCAGGCGGCCTCGGTGTCGTACGACGTCCAGAACGTCATCGACCCACCGCCGGCCGGGACGGAGATCTCCCGGGTGAGCCGCTTGTAGGAGGCATCGGCGATCTGCGAGTAGAGGTACTTGTCGCCGGTGTGCGGCTCGAACGGGCCGCCGGGCTTGTCGTAGCGCGCCGCCGGCCAGCTGTCGAACTGGGGGAAGTCGTCGACCGGCAGGATGCCGCTGGTCGAGATGAACGACGACCTCCGCACCGTGTTGCCCGCGAAGACCGGGTCGTCGAGACCCCAGGACAGACCCGTGAAGGGGTCATCGACCCCGGCCGAGTCGAACGCCGTCCCGTCGCTGTGACCGTCGTTGGCCACGGCCAGGTAGCCACCGAGGTAGTACTGCAGCACGTCGTTGGTCGAGTCGCCGCCGAAGAACGAGCCGTACGTCGGCAGGCAGCGCCGCGGGTCGGTGTCGGCCGGCTGCGGGTTGCAGTTGATCACGCCCTGGGGGTCGTAGAGCTGGGCGCCCACATTGGTCGTGTACTGCTGGCCGGCCGCATCGCCCGCGAGCATGGCCTTGCCGCCCTCGTTGAGGAAGGAGCGCAGCTCGAGCAGCTCGTCGATCGCCAGCCGGTCGGCGTTGCCGCCGGCGCGACCCGCGGTCCGGGTGACGAGGTCGTCGCCGGTCTCCCACACGACGGCGTCGTAGTGGCTGAGCACGCCGAGCGCGTCGGGCGCGACCCGACCCTCAGCGTCGATGTCGTAGAGGTCCGAGTCCTCGCCGTTGGCGGCGAGCGCGTCGGTGTACGCCGCGGCGTGGTGCGGGCCGTCCGTCGGCTGCACCGGGGAGGCCCCGGTGTAGTCCTCCGCGGCGACCACCAGCACGTCGTTGCCGGAGTCGGACACCGCGTCGTACGTGAAGGACTCGCTGCGCTTGTGCTTCGCCTCGAACCAGACCTTGACGGAGTCGCCGGGGTCCGTGCCGCGCACGACACCGCGCATCTGGCGGTAGTAGACCGACGCCGGGTCGTAGGTGGATCCGCCACGCCACTCACGGGTGGACGCCGTGCGGACGCGGCCGTTGTTGATGCGGTACTTGACCGTCACCTTGCCCAGGCTCCGCTTGGCGAGCACCGCAACCGGCTGCGGGTCGCCGTACGACTTGGCAAAGCTCAGCTGGACCCCCGGGTTGCCACTCTTGTAGGGGTCGTCGCTGTCCAGGTAGAACGGCTTGGTCTCGATGCCGGTGACCGTCTCCGGGTCGTCGGGGTCATCTGCCGAGCGCGCGACCGAGTCGGCGAAGGGCAGGTTGCGCTCGAACTCGGCCTGCACCAGCGCGTCGTCGTCGGGGAAGACGAAGCCACACCCCTCGCAGCCCTCGGACAGCTCCGGCGTCCAGGCGAGCGCGCCCGTGCTCACGTGCGCGTAGTCGGTGGTCTCGCCGTTGGTGACGTAGAGGACGTCAGAGCTCAGGCCGGGGTGGAAGTCGGCGATCGCCGGGTTGTCCAGGTTGCCGGACATGGCGTAGTAGATCGGGTCGTCCGCGGTCGGGGTGCCGGTCTGCCAGCCCTCGGCGTACAGCAGCCACTGCCCGGCCGAGTGGTAGTTGACCTGGAAGGCGAACCCGATCCGGTCGAGCAGGCCGGTCATGGCCCGGGTCTCGGGCTCCGACGAGGGAGCCGGGCCGCGGTAGGTCTCGCTCGACTGGACGGACGACGAGCCCTCCTCGTCGTAGCCCCAGTGGTTGGGGAAGTTGCGGTTGGGGTCGACGCCGTCGCCGATCTGGGTCTGTCCGTCGCCGTTGTTGTCGCGGAGGTTCTTGCGCCACAACCGCTCGTGGTCGAACGTGTACTGGTAGCCATCCGGGTTGGCGACCAGCACGAACCACAGCTCGGTGGACTTCAGCAGCTTCCTGATCTTCTTGTCGTGCGCCCGCCACCCGTCGATGTAGTGGTTCATCAGGCGGCGGTTCACCTCCGCGGCGATCCACTCGCGAGCGTGCTGGGTCGAGCTGTAGAGCACGGCGGGCCGGCTGCCGTCCCGCTTGTCGCGGGCGTCATCGGTGACCTTGACCGCCAGGATCTCGCGGCCCTGGCCGGTGTGGCCGATCACCTTGAGCTTCACGAGACCGGGGTTCTTGCGGGCCGCGGCGTACAGCTGGTCGCGGATGCCGCCGGGCTCGTCGTACGAGCGCCAGACGTTGAACCCGCCGGCCGCCTGCTTGGCGGCGAACTGCCGGACGGTCAGGCCACCCTTCACCCGGGTGAGCGCGACATCGACGCCCTGCGCCGCGAGCTTGTCGGCCTGCGCACCGTCGAGCACGACGTCGAGCTCGAGCCCGCCCTTGACCGCCCGCTGGTCGCTCACCTCGACGCCCAGGTCGGAGACGGCCGAGAGCTCGGACGGCGCGACGGTCACCGTGTAGGCGTCCAGCCGATCGGGATCACGTCCGACTGCCGTAGGTGCCGCCGTCGCGGACGTCAGTCCCGCACACAAGGCGGTGACGACCGTGAGAACCACTGATCCGATGAGCCAGTTGCGCATGTGCCCGCACCTCCGAGGGAAGCCCCCCGTGTCTCGGAGTCTGGCACCGGCGCACTTCTCCCGCCTCACCCAATTTGACGAGGTACCTGTGCCGGCGGGCTGATCCGCATGAGCTATGGCGCGCACCGGGCGTCGGTGCTCTGCTGACCTCATGCCCGCATCCGCTGCCGGATCGACGATGCCGGTGGACGTGCGCGCCGAGGTCAGCCGGCTGAAGGCCGCGGTCAGCACGGTCGTGCCGGCTCCCACGGCCTCGAACCTGCTGGTCGCTTCGTGGAACCTGCGTGCGCTGGCCGGGCTCACCGACTCCTGGGACGCGCCCCCCACGGCCTCACCGAAACGGGACCGACGGGCCGCAGCCCTGATCGCGGCGATCATCTCGAAGTTCGACGTCGTCGCTCTCCAGGAGGTCCGACGCGACACCAGCGCGCTGCGCACCGTGTTGGCCGAGCTCGGGACGGACTGGCAGTTCCTGTGCACCGACGTCACCGAGGGCCACGCCGGTGGCGGGGAACGCCTGACGTTCCTCTTCGACACCACCCGGGTCAAGCCATCGGGGCTCGTCGGCGAGATCGTGCTCCCCCCGGTCGCCGGCAGCGCCGCACGTCAGTTCGCCCGCACGCCGTACGCCGCCTCCTTCACCCGCGCGGGGGTCGAGGTGATCCTCACGACCGTGCACGTCATCTGGGGCAACGCACCCGCCGTACGCATCCCCGAGGTGACCGCGTTCGCGCAATGGATGCGCCAGTGGGCTCGTCGATCACGCGACTGGAACACCAACCTGCTCGTCCTCGGAGACTTCAACCTCGAGGGCCCCGGCACCCCCATCTACCGGGCGTTCATCTCCACCGGCCTCTTCCCGCCCGGCCAGCTCAGCAATCTCCCTCGCACCATCTTCGACAGCCCCAAGAGCCCGCACCACTACGACCAGATCGCGTGGTTCTCGACCGTCAAGGCCGACGGGACCGTCGACAGCCTGCTCGACGGACTCGCCTTCACCGGCCGCGCCGGCAACTTCGACTTCGTCCCGCACGTCTACCCCGCCATGTCGAAGACGTCGCTGTCGTGGCGGATCAGCGACCACTACCCGCTGTGGATCGAGTTCGCGCTGACCTAAGGGCTGCAGATGGCGTAGGTCGTGATGGTGGCGCTCGCTCCGACCAGGCCCGAGGTGACCACGATGGTCCCCGTCCACGCGTTCGGTGCGCTCGGGTAGTCCTCGGTGCGCTGGACTCGGTTCGCCTGGGCGGACACGCTGACCGTGACGGTGGTGCCACCACCGAGGATCGACTTGCCCGCCGGGCAGGTCGCGGTCGCCGTGGCCGTCGTGCCGAGGGGCGCGTTGGCCGGGGTCGAGGAGGAGACCGGCGCGGTCACCGCCGAGGTCGCGGGGCCGGGGGGACCTTGCTGGCCCTGGGGTCCTTGCTGGCCTTGGGGTCCTTGCTGGCCTTGGGGACCCTGCTGGCCTTGGGGACCCTGCTGGCCTTGGGGACCCTGCTCGCCCTGGGCACCTTGCTCGCCCGGCAGACCTTCCGGCCCGGCCAGACCGGGGTCTCCCTGAAGGCCGGCGATGCCCGGGACGCCGGGTGCCCCGTTGCTGCCGGGCGGGCCGATCGGTCCGCGTTGGTTCCAGGTCAGTGGTCGGGAGCCAGGGGCACAGCGGTGTCCGCGGCGGAGCTTGATGTCGCCACGGGTGGCGGGCCGGCCGGTGCTCTCGACGCAGGCGTGGATCGGCCGGCTCGAAGACCGCGCGGCGGGCTGCTCGTCCGTGGACTCGAGCACGGACGCCGAGGCGGCCCCGAGGGTGGGCACCAGGACCGCGATCCCGGCGGCGACGACGACGGTGTTGAACATGGGTTCCCCCAGGGCGGCGAAACAGTGAGAAGCCCAGCGTCCACCCGCGCGTCGTCGGGCGCTACCGGTGCTCCCCCTGATGACCGTCGGGTGGCCGGGTCTCGCCCTCGTCGTCGGGGGACGCATGTGCACCCGGACCTGGGTGGTCGGGATGCGGCTGCACGTCGGGGATCTCGGGGTCGAAGTTGAGATCCTCGACGACAGAGTCGTAGGTCTCGGTGTCCTGCTCCGCCCCGCCTTCATTGCCGGTGCTCATGATCCACCGTAACGCCAGAAGGCCGCGTGGTGCGGACGGCGCGTCCGTGTCACTCCTGCTCGCCATTCCTGCGCCGATCGCGGGCGCGCTGGATGCGCTCGGCCCGGCGCGGACCGAACGTGAGCCACGCGTAGACCGCGGCCAGGTCGGTGATCGCCTCGTGGACCGACGAGTAGGCGGCACGCAGCCGAGCATCGGCGCTGGTCCGGTACGGCGCGAGGGCGCTCATGGCGGTGGAGAGGTTGCGGCCGACCTGGCGCAGCCCGTCCCGTGCCCGGTCGTCCTGCAGACCGGGGAGGTCGGAGGCCAGGAGCTCCGCGACCTGCTCGACGGCGGCCGCCGCCGCGGCGGCCGGATCCTCGGCGGACGATTCGGACGACGAGTCAGCGGGCGAGTCGGAGGACGAGTCGGCGGAACGGCCGGACCGGAGCAGCCGTTCGATCTCGTCCGCGCGCGAGGCGGCGTGACGTCGTGACGTCCGCCGGGTGGATCTTCGGAATCTCATCGTCCTCCTCACTTCCAATGGTCGGGGTTGATCGGGCAGAGCTCACATCCGCGCCGGGACCCGCTCCGCGCGGTTGCCGACGACGACGACCCCGAGCAGTCGTACGCCGACGGCCCGGATGCGCGCGGCATGGTGGCCGAGCTCGTGCTGGGTCACGCCGCTCTCGGGGACGGCGAGGACGAGGGAGCCGCCGGCGGCCATGATGCGGGCGTCCTCGCAGGCGCTGAGGGAGGGGGCGAGGACCACGACGATGTCGAAGCGGTTCGTCGCCTCGATCATCGCGGCGGCGAACCGGGTCTCGAGGAGGGTCTCGGCGGACTCGCCGCCCCACTCCCCTGCCGGCAGCACCGTGAGGTTGGCGACCGGGCCGGGACTGAGGGCGTCGCCGAGGTCGGCTCCGGTGAGGACGTCGTACAGGCCGAGGGTGTCGGGAGCCGCGATCGGCCCGCTCTCCTGGTCGCCGACACGGCCGTCGACGAGCAGCACCTTGCGGTGCACGTTGGCGAGGGAGACCGCGAGGTTGGCGCCGAGCCAGACGCTGACCTCACCGTCGGTGACGCCCGCGACTACGACCAGGCTGACCGGGTCCGAGCTGGCCTCGGCCTCGAGGCTGATCCGGAGCTGGCGGAAGACGTCGGCCGCAGCGGTCCCGGGATAGAGCGCGGGCAGGGTCGTCGGATCCTTCGGCGGCGCGAGCGCTGCGAGCACCGGCGCCCCCACGAGGTGCTCGACCTCCGCGACGTCGCGGAGCCCGGCGGTACGGCGTTCGCGCAGCAACGCTCCACAGACCGACAGGATCAGCGCGAGGGCGACGGCGACCCCGGCGGCGAGCAGGACGCTGGGGCTGGAGAACGAGGTCGGCGCCTGGGCCGGGTTGCTGCTCGTGAAGACCAGCGCACCGTTGCTGACGTCGTAGAGAGGCAGCACGTCGGCGACCGTGTTCGCGATCTCGGCGGCCACCCGCGGGTCGGAGTCGGAGGCGCCGATCTGCACCAGGATGGTGCCCTGCACCCAGGTGCCGGTGATGGCGTCCCGCAGCTGCTCGACGCTGCGCGGCTCGCTCAGCCGCGAGGAGACCTCGCCGAGCATGTCCTCGGAGTTGGCCAGCTCCCCCACGCTGCTGCGCAGCGCGTCGAGGTCCTCGAGCGGCGCGGCCGCACCGGGCGCCGCGGCCGCCGAGACGGTCGCGGTTGCCTCATACGTCTTCGGCGCCAGCCACAGCCCGACCCCGGCGGCTCCCAACGTCGTCAGGATGATCGCCGCCACCAGGATCTTGTGCCGCGACACTGTTTGCGCGACGTGCTTCGCTTCCATGCTCCCCCACCTACTGTGCAGTCCGTCCACACGAGGTTGTCGTGCGGATCGTTGGCCTCCCGAGCCAGACTCGTCCGCAGGTGCCGACGGTCAGTCGACCGGCCAGCGGACATTGGTCAAACGTCGTTCTCAGGCATTGGTCACGACCGATGGACCCCCCTTCCTCACGACTTCGTAGACCGAGTCGTACTCGGATTGCATCCGCTCCGACGAGAACCGTCGCTCGGCCAGCGCTCGGCCCGCCACCACGAGCACACCGCGCCGGTCCGGGTCGTCCAGCACCCGGCGTACGCCGGCGGCGAGGGCGTCCGCGCAGCGCGGAGCCACCAGCTCGACGGCATCGGCTCCCAGCTGCGGGATCCCGCCGACGGCGCTCGCCACCACCGGCACCCCCGCGGCCATCGCCTCCAGCACGGCCATCGGCAACCCCTCACGGTCGCTCGGCAGCACCAGCATGTCGGCGGCGGCCAGCAGCCGCGCCACGTCGTGACGCTCGCCGAGGAAGCGCACCCTCGGCAGCGGCTCCGCATGCCGGACGAGCGCGTCCCGGTCCGGGCCGTCGCCGGCCACCAGGAGGGTGGCGCCGGGGACGTCCGCCCAGGTCTCGAGCAGGAGGTCGATCCGCTTCGGGGGCGCGAGGCGCGCCACGCAGAGCACGACCCGGGAGGACGCGTCGAGCCCGAGCTCGGAGCGCACCTGGTCGCGCACCTGGTCGCGCACCTGGTCGCGCACGTCGGGGTCGGTGGGCGGCGGGACGGCGTTCTCGACGACGCGCAGCCGCGCCGGCCCGAGTCCGCCCGCGGTCAGCCGCTCGGCGACGTCGTCGGACACGGCGACGACCAGGTCGCTCCACGAGAGCACCCTGACGGCGCGCGCGTAGTCGCCATCGGCCAGGCCGTGCACGGTCGTGACCAGCGGCGGCCGCAGTCGCCGCCCGACGCGGGTGCCGAGGTGAGCGGCCACGCTGGCCCGGATGTTGTGGGCGTGCACGACGTCGACCGGACGCGCCGCCGTCTCGCGACGCAGCCGCGCGACCGTGCGGCCGAGCGGAGCCGGTCCGCTCGCCCGGAGAGGTACGGCGAGGGTGGCGACGCCCCCGGCAGCGAGCGCGTCGGCCCGCCAGCCGCCGTTGCTGGCGACGCAGGCCTCGTGGCCGGTGGCGACCAGGTGACCGGCGAGGTCGGCCACGACGCTCTCGGCCCCACCGGTGCCCATCTCCGCGATCACGGTCAGCGCACGCATCAGGCACCACCCCGGCTGGCGGCGTAGCTGGCGAGCAGGCCGTCGAGGCAGTGCTCCAGCGTGTAGCCGTCGCGGATCCGCGCGCGGGCGGCGGCGCCGTACGTGGACCTGAGGTAGGGATCGGCCGCCATTCGGCCGAGTGCGCCGGTCATCGCCGCGACGTCACCAGCAGCGCAGAGCAGGCCGTCGACCCCGTCGCGGACCACCTCCGGGACCCCGCCGACGGCGGTGGCGGCGACCGGCAGCCCGGCGGCCATCGCCTCGAGCAGGGACAGCGGGCAGTTCTCGGCATCGGAGGTGAGGACGTAGATGTCCGCGGCCGCCAGCAGCGCGGCCGGGTCGTCGACCCAGCCCGCCAGCTCCACCCGGCCGGCCAGGTCCGACACGGCGCACCGGCGCACGACCTCGCCGTGCAAGGGGCCGTCGCCCACGACGAGCAGCCGTAGGCGCGGCACTGCCGCGACCGCGTCGAGCAGCAGGTCCACCCGCTTCACCGGAGCCAGCACCCCGACCCAGACCGCGACCGGATCGCCGGTCGGCCCCGGACCGCCAGCGAAGCGGGCCGGGTCGACGCCGTTGGGCACCACGTCGACGATCCGCGGCGGCAGCCCGACGTGCTCGACGGCGTACGCCGCGACGGCGCTGCTCGGGACGACGACGCGGCCGCCGCCCCAGCGGGTGATGGCGCGCTCGCCGGTCAGGTAGTACCAGCCGTCGCGGCGCCGGCGTACGGCGGCGCGGGCGTTGCCGGCGACCAGGTCGGACAGGCCGTCGGCGACGCCGTGCAGCGTGTAGACGACACCGGTCCGACCGACGCCGGCCCGCAACGTCGGGGCCAGCGCACGGCCGAGCCAGCCGGCCCGCCGGTCCTGGAGGTGTACGACGTCGGGGCGCAGCGCCCACAGCCTCCTGGCGCTCGCGGCACCGCCGCGGAGGTCGCGCTTCGACACGACGGGCACGTCGTGCCAGGTGACGCCGGCGGCAGTGGCCGTGTCGGTGCGCGCGGTGCGGGGGCCGACGACGTGACTGTCGTGGCCGCGGCCGGCGAGGCCGATCGCGACGTCGACGGCGTGCGCGGCCGGGCCGCCGGTGGTCTGGGTCGTGACCTGGACGATCCGCATCAGGCACCGTCCTCTCGGGTCGCGACGCCGACGGCGACCGCGCACAGCAGCCACATCGGCAGGTAGTACTGCTCCGTCACGAAGGTCGCCGCGGCGACGGTGCCGACGAGCCCTGCGCACACCGCCGCGGCCACGGGGTCCCGGCGCCGTCGCCACCCCGACCACGCCTGCGCGAAGGCGACCGCCAGCATCGCGACGAACGCGGCGAGCCCGAGCACCCCGAGCTCGCTGGAGAGCTCGAGCCAGGTGTTGTGCGCGACGTCGAGCGGGTGGTTGACGTCGTCCGGCAGTCCGGTCAGGTAGTCGCGGTGGTGGAGCGCGAACGCACCCGGCCCCATGCCGAGCACCGGATGGGCGACGGTCATCTCGGCCGCGGCGGTCCAGAGGTCGAGGCGCTCGGAGACGTTCTGCTGGGCCACGAAGTCCTTCTGCTGCAGGCTCACCGACACCAGGGAGGGGAACGTGGCGGCGACCAGCCCCGCCACCACACCCACCACGACCGCGAGGCCGACCGCTCCCCGCAGCCGGACCATGCCGGCGGCCACCGCGAGCACCACCATCGCGACCAGGCCGACGAGCGCACCGCGCGAGAGGGTGCCGAGCAGCGCCACCAGCACCACCACGGTCGCGAGATCCCACGGCCAGCGGCACCTCGTCGTACGGCGCACCGCGACGCCCAGCGCGACCGCCGGGAGCAGGAAGAACGCGAAGTCGTTGGGGTCGCCGATCGGACCGCCGACCCGCCGGTCGGCGCCGACCGCGAAGGTGAGCAGACCGCAGCATGCGGCCAGGGCCGACGCGACGACGTACACCTGCGCGACCCGCTCGGGCCGCAGGCCACCGCGCATCGCGTCGGCGAGCACGAAGAGCACGCCCAGGAAGCCGGCGTACCGCAGCACCACGGCGAGTCCGCCTGCCCCGTTGTTGTGCACCGCGGTGGCGAGCAGCAGCACGACGACGAAGGCGAGCGCGGCCACCAGCACCGGACTTCGCGGTCCCTCGTACAGGCGACCACGGCAGCGGCGGACCACCCAGGCCAGGACCAGCAGGACCGCCAGGCCCTTGACCACGCTCGGGCCGGCGCGGGTGGCGTAGTCCTCGAAGAGCGAGACCGCCACCAGGGCGAGAGCGAGCCACTCGAGCTTAAGGAGGACGGCGGTGATCGCCGCGAGCCCGCCGACGGCGAGCAGCAGCGGCAGCGGCGCGAGGCCCGCCAGGACACCGAACACCGCGGCGGCCAGCAGCGGCGCGGCGACCGTCCATCGCTGGTTGCCGGTCGGTGCGTGCGCGGTGAGCGTCACCATGCGGGACCTCGCCGCCGGCGCCAGGTGTCGAGCGGGCGCAGCATCGTGTACGCCCCGTCGAGCAGCAGCTTCAGGTCCGCGGGATCGGTGGGGACGAAGGCCCGGCGCAGCGAGAGGTGCGGCGTACGACGGGTGTTCAGGCCGCGGTCCACGGTGATCGCGAGGCGGTAGCCGGCGTCGGCCGCGGCCGCGCGTACGACGGGGTTCCAGCCGCCCGTCGGGTAGGCCAGCGACGTGACGGGGCGCCCGAGCAGCTCCGCGAGCGCCGTCCGCGAGTCGACGAGCTCCCGCTTCAGGTCGTCGGCGTCGAGCCGCGGCAGCCACGGGTGGGTCGCGGTGTGGGATCCGATGTCGAGACCGCTCGCCGCGGCGTCGAGCAGCTCGTCGGGACGGGCGAGCCGCAGCCGGTCGTGCGCCGGCTCGTGCTGGTCCCAGGCGAACCGGAGGTCTGTGGTCAGGCACCCGGACACCACGAAGAGCGTGGCCGGCAGGCCGCGCTCGCGCAGCAGCGGCCATGCGGTGTCGACGACGCTCGCGTAGCCGTCGTCGAAGGTCAGCGCGACCGCCCGCGGCGGCAGCGTGCCGGCCCCGAGCGCGGCGACCGCCTCGTCGAGCGGCAGCACCCGGGCGCCCCAGGCGTCGAGGGTGTCGAGGTGTCGCTGGAAGTCGTCGACGCCGGTCGAGAGCCCGTCGCTGTGCCCGTCGACGCGGTGCCAGCCGATCAGGGTCAGTCCCCGCGTGCCGGCCATCCGCCGGACGCCGGTCGCGACCGGCCGCGCGACGGCGCCGAGCAGCCGCACTCCGGCCCTCATGACGTCCGCCTCATCAGGCGACCCGCTTCGCGCAGGTGGTCGCGGTCGAGCACCCAGACCGTCGCGGCGTACGCGAGCACCCCCGCGGCGCCGACCACCACCAGGCCCGCCAGTGACGGTTCGGTGAGGCCGAGGACCCGGCGTACGGCGAGGACGACGGCCGTCATCGCCACGACTCCGGCAGCGGCCGGCCGGAGCGACGACACCAGGCGGCGCAGCGAGAAGCCGGTGACGTAGAGCCGGGCGAGGACCAGCGCGACCAGCGACATCACCGCCGCCACGATCACCTGGCCGACCGCGACCACAGTGATGCCGTGCCTCGCGACCAGCAGCAGGGCGCCGAGCAGGAGCAGGAGGTGGCACAGGCGCAGTCCCATCGAGACGGCGGGCCGCCCGGCGGCGTTGAGCGAGGTCTGCACCAGCTGCCCGACGCTGAGCAGGGCGGCGTACAGCGCGAGCCACGCCACCACCGGGACGCCCGGCTCCCACTTGTCACCGAGCAGGACGAGGTCGTCGGCGAAGAGCGCGAGTCCGAGGCAGATCGGGGCGACCAGCGTCAGCGACGCGGTCATCACGGTGACCGCGGCCCGGCCGAGCTCGGTGCCGCGCTGGCGGCAGAGGTACGGGAACGCCGCGCCGGACATGACCACCACGACCATCAGGTAGGGCATGAACGCGAGCCGGAACGCCAACGAGTACTGGCCGAGCGCCTCTCCACCGAGCACGCGCGACACGATCAGGTAGTCGATGTTGAGCTGCACCAGCTCGAGCAGGTTGGCGCCGGCGTACGGGCCGCCGTACGACAGCAGGCCCTTGGCGTCGTCCAGGTTCCAGCCCGGCAGCACCGGCGGGTGCACGACCCAGGCGAGCACCATGGTCAGGCTGGCCTGGACGATCTGGCCGACCACCAGCGCCATCACGCCGTGGCCCTCGGTCACCAGCGCGATCGCGACGACGGCGCCGATGACCGACGAGACCGTGTCGGGGATGATCCGCCGGACGAACTCGAGCCGCCGGCGCAGCAGCTCGTTGGTCACGGCGGCCACGGCCAGGAATGGGAGGGTCACGGTCAGGCCGCGGATCACGGCCGCGCCGCCGTCTGCCGCGTGGAAGGCGGAGGCCAACGAGGGCGCCGCGAACCACAGGGCCGCGGCGATGGCGGCACCCATGCCCACGCCGACGGTGACGGCAGTGCGCGCCGCCCGGAGGACGTCGCCGCGCCAGTACACGAGGGCGCTGGCGGTGCCGAGGCTGGTGACCACGGCGGAGACGTTGGCGACCAGGGTGCCGAGGGCGACGACCCCAAGCGCCGATGGGGCCAGCATGGCCGCGAGAGCCAGGAGCACGACGGTCTGCGACGTCTTGACGACGATGCCGTTGGTGGCGAGCCAGAGCGCGCCTCGCGCCGTACGCGCCGCCTCGAGGCTCGGCTGCACCTGAGGTGCGGGGGCGTCCGAGGTCGCGGCGAGGTGCCGGTCGAGGAGGTCCTGGCCGAGGTCGTGGAGCGAACGGTTGCGCAGGTAGAGCACGAGCGCCGCGAGCGCCAGCGCACGGCGCTCGCGACGGGGCCATCCGGTCCAGGGGCGACCGCCGACCCTCGCCGCCCCCAACGGCAGCGGGTCGTCGACCAACCGCAGCAACGCCTCGCTCACGAGCTCGTCGGAGTCGGCGCTCGCGCGCAACGCGTGCACCAGCAGGGTGTCGATGCCGAGCGGCGCGTCGTCGCCGGCGTTGTCCCAGTCGATGACCGCGGTGACGTCCCCGTCGAGCAGCACGTTGCCGGGCCACAGGTCGCCGTGGCACCACCCGGTCGGCAGGGCGTCGTCGAGCACCGCCAGCTCCGCGGCCCACTGCTCCCGCACATCAAGGGGTACGACGTGGGCGCGGGCGCACCAGCGTGCCGACCAGCCGGCGTCCGTCCGCCCGGTGGAGTGGCCCGCGAGGACCTCGGCGAGCTCGCCGGCCACGGCCCACTGCCGCGCCGCGCTCGGCCACGGCCAGGTCAGCGCACTGCGGCGGCGCGGGGTCCACTCGGACGCCACCCACGGGCGGCCGGCGGTGCGTCCCGCGGCCACGACGACCGGCAGGAACGGCCGGGTGTCCGGCACGTCCTGCGACACCCGCGCGGCGACGTCGACCTCCCGCTCGGGGTCGGTCAGCGACAGCCGGACGGCCAGGTCGCCCTCGGCGGTCCGCACCCGCAGCACGACGTGACCGGCGGCGATCAGGCCGACCAGCTCGCCCTCCTGCCCGGTGGCCCGGGCGAGGTCGGCCAGGACGTCATCGGCCAGCGACCGCCGGTCGGTCACCCGCAGCCGCGGCACCGCCGAGCCGCGGCCCACCGACAGACCCAGCCTGCGCCGCACCCACGGGATCGGCCCGCTCGGCATGTGCACCGGCCAGGTCCGCCGCCAGAGGACCTCCGGCGCCTCGGCACTGGGATAGAGCAGGAAGGGGCCGGTGTCGCCGAGCTCCGCGATGCTTCCGGTCTCGGTCACCATCGCCGAGACCACGCGGACGTCGTAGCTCCTCGTGTCGACGACGACGAGCCCCGCGGTCCCGGGCGCCACGGGTGGATGCACCCCGTCCCACCGCACCACGCGAGTGGGGTCCGGCCAGCCGCTGGTGCGGGTCCCGTCGGTCAGCACCAGCGCGCCCGGGTACGCCGCCTGCAGATGTGGCGCCAGGTCGTCCGAGAGCACCAGCACGACCGGTCCGCTCACCTCGGCAGGCAGGAGCGCGGCGAAGGCGGCCAACCGGTCGCCGACGGTCCAGTGCGGCGCGTCGACGCGCTCTTCTGACGTGACCGATCCGGCGGTCATGGGCGTCAGCCGGCCTGGCTCGGGCCGGCGCAGGGCGGCGCCGCCCCACCCGCATCGTCGGTGACCGGATGGACGACGACCCGCTCGACCGTCGTACCGGCCGGGACCGGGTGCGGCAGCTGCATCCGGATCTCGTTGTCGCCGCCGGCGAAGCAGTACCAGCGGCCCGCGACCACGGCGAGGAACTCGCCGTCCGGCCCGTTGAGGAACGCCTGCACGCTGGCCTGCGCGACCGTCGGCTCGGTGCTGCGGACGTCCGCTACGACGACGGCGCCGTCGGTGCTGCTGTCGATCCCAACCGGGTGCGCGGTGAGGGGGTTCGGCTGCTGCTCCGCCGCCGGTGCCCAGGCGACGTTGCGGTAGGCGACGTCGACCCGGGTGACGTCGGCAGCGCCCTCGCCGATGTCGACGTAGAAGCCGAACCGCTGGCCCGGCGGGAGGTCGACCACGGCACAACAGCCGTCGGGGCTCTCGAGAGACGTCGCGACCAGTACGTCGTCGCGGTCGCGAGCCGTGATCACCCCGACCGCGCTGCGCAGTGTGCGGTCGGAGGTGTTCTCGACGACCACGGACAACATGCCGTCGACGACGCCCCACGCCACGGTCTCGAGGATCGGTCGCGCCGGGGTCTGGCCCGGTGCCCTCGCGGAGTCGGCTCCCGCCGCCTTCCTCGAGATCTGGGTGCACCCCGCTCCACCCAGTACGGCGACGACGAGCACCATGACCAGCGCGCCGGTGCGCACGGTCCGCACCCGATCAGCCCTGCGAGGCGCGGAACAGCCACCCCAGCGGACGCGCCTCCGGGTCGTCGATCCTGGCGGTCGGCACATCTTCCGGCGCCGCCTCGGCGACGTGCGGCTCGGGCGAGACCAGCTCCCGGACAGGGGGCTGGTCCTCCGTCGCCGGCTGCTCGTCGGGCGGGCCGTGGCGCAGCTCGTCGAGAGAGCGGAGTACGCCGACGACGGTGGCCACCGCGTCCTCGAGGCTGGGCACGAGCTCGCGGAGCCCGTCCTCCGCGGTGTCCAGGAAGCCGGCCGAGCGGATGCGGAACTCCTCGATCTCGACACGGCTCGCCGACTGGACCTCGTCCCGGATGCGGGTCCGCTCCTCCTCGGTGTGCCGCTGCAGGTCCTCGGCCTCGAAGTAGGCCCGGGCAAGGATGCCGTCGGCTCTCTCCTGGGCCTCGGTCGCCAGCTTGTCCGCGGCCTCGCGGGCCTCGGCGAGGAGCTGCTCCGCGACACTCTCGGCCTCGGCCACGATGCCGTCGGCGTCGGCCGCCGCCGCCCCGCGCAGCTGGCTGGCCTCGGCGAGCAGGTCGTCGGCGACGCGCTGGGCCCCGAGCCGTTCGCGCAACGCCTCGGCACGCTCGGAAGCGCTCGCCGGTGGCGCGGTGTCTGGGTCCTTGGGCATGCCTGTCTTCCCCCTGAAGATCACGGTTTCGCCCGACCAGCCCGCGCGGGCCCCGAGAAGAGGACGAACGCGAATATCTCTCGGACCCCAGGTGCCCGCTGCCGGAAGGCTTCAAACGCCGTGATAATGCGCCCTCGGTCTAAGGTCCTGCGTGTGCCCGGACCGTTGCGCGTCGTCACCAGACCCGGGCTGGCACACCACCGGGACGCGTGGGACTCGATCGGCGCTCAACAGCGCCTCCCGTCGCCCTTCCAGAGGTCGTGGTGGATCGAGGGCGTGGCACCTCACGACACGTCGTACGCCCTGGTGCTGGACGGCGATCAGCTGGTCGGTGGTCTAGCACTGAGTCGTCGGCGAGTGGCCGGCGTACGTCGCCAGGTCGCACCCGGGCCAGCGGTCCTCTGCCCCGACCACCTCGACCTGGTGGCCGCGCCAGGCGCCGAGGAGGTGGTGGCGCGCACGATCGGCGAATGGTTCGCCCGACCGGGCCAGCGGGTCCTCGACCTGCGCGGAGTCGTGGCCGACTCCCTGCTCGCGCAGGCACTCAGGGTGGTGCCCGAACCGCTCGACGCCGCGCCGTACCAGTCCCTCCCGACGGCGCCGGACAGCTACCTGGCGGGACGATCGGCCAACTTCCGTCGGAGCGTACGACGGGCCGGGCGCAGTCTCGCCGCGAGCGGGATCGAGCATCGACGCGTCGCCCCGGCCGGCCTGCCGGACGCCTTCGCGGCCTTCCGCTCACTGCACGAGGGACGTGACGGGCGGGGTGCGCTCCTGGCCGAGATGCCTGCTCTCACCAGGGCTCTGACCGCCGGCGTCGCGGCCGGCGAGGCCCGCGTCGACGTGCTCGCAGCCGGATCCGACGTCGTCGCCGTGTCGCTGGCCTTCGTCGTCGCCGGCAGGCTGAGCCTCTACCAGGTCGCCCGTTCGCTCGACAGTGAGCACGACGGCGCCGGCAACGTGCTGCTGGTCGCCGTCATCGAGGACGCCGTCGCGGCCGGCTGCCACGAGGTGGACCTGCTGCGCGGCGACGAGGGCTACAAGTCGTCGTTCACGGACGAGACCCGGGTCGTGGGTCGGCTCCGGGCCGCCCACGGGGGCGCAGCCCGGGCCCAGCTCGCCGCCGAGGATGCCGCGAGACGGGTCAGTGCGAGGCTGAGGTCTCGGGCCCCCTGATGCGGCGCTTGGCCGCGCCGTACGTGCGCATGAACGCGACCTTCGCCCGGTCGCGCCCGGGTGCGTCGCCGTACACCTTCGGGTCGATGCCCAGCCTGCTGGCCTTCTCGTTGAAGGCCTGCACCATCGACTCGTCGGCGTTGTCGCGGTTGAAGAAGGTGACCGTCAGTGACAGCGACGTGCTGTCCCCGTTGGTGAGCCAGTGTGGCGTGTACGGCGGGATGTACGCGCCGCGACCGGGCCCGAGCTCGAACTCGGCAGTCTGCTCCGGCAGCGTGTCGAGACGCCCGAAGGACCCGTTCCAGTAGCGATGGACCTCGCGCTCGCGCTGCTCGCGGTCCGCGAACCTCCCGAAACCCAGCGTGCGGTGACCCTCCAGCTGCAGCAGGAAGCTGTGCTCGATGTCGAAGTGCGCGGCGGTCACCGAGCCCGGTGAGCTCGCGAACACGAAGCCCATCCGCCGCTTCATGGTGCCCGGGTCGAGACCCGCGCCCGCCGACATCCCCTCCAGCAGCTGGTCGACCAGCTCGCGGTAGGGGCCGGACTGCTCGATGTTGAGCAGCGTGAACCACGAGTCGTTGGCCGACAGCGCCCGGATCTGGTCGGACACCGCCACCACGTCGAGCGCCGTGGTGGCTCCGGCGTCGGCGGAGACCAAGGGCTTCGCGGCCTTCTCGGCCGAGATCGAGTCCGCTCCGAGTACGTCGCCGAGCCGCGCGATCGCGTCGAGCGAGAGACGCGGGTCCCCGGTCAACCCGTGCGAGAACGGCGTCGGTTGGCGCTGCGCGAGCGCGGACTGGAAGGACCGGTCGACCGCCGGCCACGGAGTGCTGTTCATACTCACCTGACGTTCCGTCAGGAGGAGTGGTCGAAACCTGCCGGTCTAGTCCTGGACGGCCTTCGCGATCGCGATGCACTGCGTGAGGTAGTCGGCGTCGGGCCCGTCCTCGAGACTCCACAGCGCGTTGACCATCGTCCGCACCACGACCCAGTCACGGGCACGCCGCTCGTCGAAACCCGCCACGTCGACCAGCGTGTGGAACCGCAGCCGCAGGCCGTCGCGCAGGCTCCGCGGTCCGGAGGTGAGCTCGTCCCAGCGGTTCCACAGCATCGGGGCGATCTCGTAGTGCGGGTCACCGTTGAGCGGCTTCGGGTCGATCGCCAGCCAGGGCTCGCGGTCCCCGGCGAGCACGTTGGCGTAGTGCAGGTCGGTGTGGATCATCCGGCCGGTGCTCGCCTCGTCGCGGCTCAGGTCGCGACCGAGGGACGCCGCCTGCTCGACGAGGCGCCGCGGCAGGGGCGCGTCCCGCGGGAGGGCGTCGAGCTCCCCGGCCCAGCGCTCGGCGTACGACGTCAGCGTGCGCAGCTGCGGCGGTGCGGCGACGTGCAGGCCGCCGTACAGGCCGGCGACCACCTCGCAGGCCTCGACGTCCCAGAGGTCACCGAGGTCCTCGGGGTGCAGCCGCTCCAGCAGCAGTGCGAACCGGCGCGGGTCGGCCCGCAGCAGCTGTACGGCGCCGCGGCCGTGCCAGTGCTGCAGCGCGAGGTGCTCGTGCTCGGCCTCCTCGTGCGGCCAGCCGACCTTGAGCGCGGCGGGACGACCCGAGGAGGTGCGGACCGGGAGCACGAGGGCGACGTGACCGTGGGTCGGCTCGCCGTCGAGGGTGAGCTGCCACTCCCCGATCAGGTCGGCGACGAGAGTCGGCAGCCGGTCGAGGAAGGTCTGCCACTCCGGTCCGCGCGCGGCGTACGCGAGGAAGGTCTCGGGGATCCGCGGTGTCACCCCCCGAGCCTGTCAGAGCGCCCCATCAGCCCCACTCCTCAGGCAGCACTGTCACTTCTCAGCCGTTGCGTTGCCTGAGAAGTGACGGTTTCACCGGTGCACCGGTGAAACCGCCAGTGACCGCACCACTTACTTCTTGGTCTTCTCCGAGGGCTGCGTGGTGGACAGCGCGGCGATGAAGGCCTCGGGCGGGACCTCCACGGTGCCGATGTTCTTCATCCGCTTCTTGCCCGCCTTCTGCTTCTCCAGCAGCTTGCGCTTGCGGGTGATGTCGCCGCCGTAGCACTTGGCGAGCACGTCCTTGCGGATCGCGCGGATGTTCTCGCGGGCGATCACCCGGGCGCCGATGGCGGCCTGGATCGGCACCTCGAACTGCTGCCGCGGGATCAGGTCCTTGAGCTTGCCGGCCATCATCACGCCGTAGGAGTACGCCGCGTCCTTGTGCACGATCGCCGAGAAGGCGTCGACCGGCTCGCCCTGGAGCAGGATGTCGACCTTGACCAGCTCGGCGGCCTGCTCGCCGGAGCGTTCGTAGTCGAGCGAGGCGTAGCCCTTCGTGCGCGACTTCAGCTGGTCGAAGAAGTCGAAGACGATCTCGCCCATCGGCAGCGTGTAGCGCATCTCGACACGGTCCTCGGACAGGTAGTCCATGCCCTGGAGGTTGCCGCGCTTGGTCTGGCAGAGCTCCATGATCGTGCCGATGTAGTCGCTCGGCGACAGGATCGTCGCCTTGACGACCGGCTCGCGGACCTCGGCGATCTTGCCCTCGGGGTACTCGCTCGGGTTCGTGACGACGATCTCCGAGCCGTCGTCCATCAGCACCTCGTAGACGACGTTGGGGGCAGTCGAGATCAGGTCGAGGTTGAACTCGCGCTCGAGCCGGTCCCGGGTGATCTCCATGTGGAGCAGGCCGAGGAAGCCGATCCGGAAGCCGAAGCCGAGCGCGCCGGAGGTCTCCGGCTCGAAGGTCAGCGCCGCGTCGTTGAGCTGCAGCCGCTCCAGCGCGTCGCGCAGCGTCGGGTAGTCGTCGCCGTCGATCGGGTAGAGCCCGGAGTAGACCATCGGGTTGGGGTGCTTGTAGCCCCCGAGCGCCTCGGTGGCGCCGTTGTGCTGGCTGGTGACGGTGTCACCGACGCGGGACTGGCGGACGTCCTTCACGCCGGTGATCAGGTAGCCGACCTCGCCGACCCCGAGGTCGCCGGCCTTGACCGGCTCGGGGCTGATCACGCCGACCTCGAGCATCTCGTGCACGGCCCCGGTCGACATCATCTTGATCCGGTCGCGGTGCGTGAGCTTGCCGTCGATGACCCGGACGTAGGTCACGACACCGCGGTAGGTGTCGTAGACCGAGTCGAAGATCAGCGCCCGGGGCGGTGCGTCGGCGTCGCCGACGGGGGCCGGGGTCTGCTTGACGATCTCGTTGAGCAGGCCCGCCACACCGACGCCGGTCTTGGCGCTGACCCGCAGTACGTCGTCGGGCTCGCAGCCGACCAGGCCCGCAAGCTCCGCGGCGTACTTCTCCGGGTTGGCGCCCGGCAGGTCGATCTTGTTGAGCACCGGGATGATGTGGAGGTCGGCGCCCATGGCGAGGTAGAGGTTCGCCAGCGTCTGCGCCTCGATCCCCTGGGCCGCGTCGACGAGCAGGACCGCCGCCTCGCAGGCCTCGAGGGAGCGGGAGACCTCGTAGGTGAAGTCCACGTGCCCCGGGGTGTCGATCATGTTGAGCACGTAGGTACCCGGCTCGGCTTCCTCGGCGTTGTCCGCCGGGACCGTCCAGGGCATCCGCACGGCCTGGCTCTTGATCGTGATGCCGCGCTCACGCTCGATGTCCATGCGGTCGAGGTACTGGGCGCGGGCCGCTCGGGCGTCGACCACGCCGGTGAGCTGGAGCATCCGGTCGGCCAGCGTGGACTTGCCGTGGTCGATGTGCGCGATGATGCAGAAGTTGCGGATGATCGCGGGGTCGGTCTGCCCCGGTGGGGGCGCAGCAGCGTTGGGCACAGACGTCTCTCGGGTCACGTACGGGGGGCCTGCTCATTCTCCCACAGAGGTACGCCGGTCGCCGCGTCCGCGCACCCGCCGCCACAGGTCCGCCGCCGGCCCCGCCGCGAGGAGCAGCAGCAGCGGGAAGTAGCTGGTCGCGGGGACGACGAGGGTGATCAGCAGCGCGAGCGCAAGCATCAGCACGTTGGCGGCGCCGTTGACCGGGTCGGCGTCGTCGTGCCCGTCGGTGATCTCGGGGCGCCGGACCAGGTAGACCTCGATCATCGTCAGGAACGCCGTGGAGAGCACCATCGAACCGATGTAGAGCACCTTCGTCAGCTCGTCGTCCGCGGCCTCGGCCACCAGGGCGGTGGGGAATGGCAGGAAGACGATCGTCAGCCCCCACAGCAGCAGCAGGCGGGCGATCCTCCGGTCGTAGGCGACGACGTGACGGACCGAGTCGTGCTGGACGAACCAGAGCCGGGCGATGACCGCGAAGCTGAGCAGGAACGCCCAGATCTCGGCCTGGTTCTCGCGGAGCAGGTCGGCGACCGACCCGTACTCGTCGATGTCGGCCGTGAGCTCCACGAGCGGCAGCACCAGCAAGGTGATCGCGATCGCGACGATCGCGTCGAGGAAGGTGATGAACCGCTCGAACCCACGGTCCCGCTCGATCTCGGCCACGACGGCAGCGTAGTGAAGTCGGGTAGTGAAGGATTGGCGCCATGCCCGCCGTTCGCGTCCCGACGACCATCCCCCACGGGCGGACCGCGCGCCGTCTCGAGTGGCCGCACCTGCCGCCGCAGATCCGGGCGCTGATCGAGCGCCGGTCCGGCTCACCGGTCGTCGACGCCGCGTCCCAGGGCGCCGGCTTCACGCCCGGCTTCGCATCGGTGCTGACCTGCGAGGACGGCACCCGCCACTTCGTGAAGGCCGCGTCGGTGCGCGCCCAGCGGATGTTCGCCGACGCCTACCGCGAGGAGGCCCGCAAGCTGGCCGCCCTGCCGCCGGAGGCGCCCGCGCCGCAGCTGCTGTGGCACCTCGCCGACGAGGACTGGGTGGTGCTCGGGATCGAGTACGTCGAGTCGCGGGCACCGCACCGGCCGTGGCAAGCCGCCGACCTGGAGCGCTGCGTGGCGATGACCGAGCAGATCGCGGCGGCCCTGACCCCGGCTCCCGCCGATCTCGCCGCCGACACGTTCGCCGCGGAGTACGCCGAGCTCCCGTCGTACTGGGACAAGGTGCGGGCCGACCTGCCGGACCTGCCCGGGATCGCGGAGCACCTCGACGACGCCGCGGCGCTGGCCGCTCGCTTCGCCGACGTCGCCGGTGGCGACACGCTCGTGCACACCGACATCCGCGACGACAACCTGATGCTCACGACCGACGGCCGGGTGCTGCTCTGCGACTGGAACTGGCCCGTGGCCGGTGCCCCGTGGCTGGACACCGTCTTCCTGATGATCGGTCCGCGTGGCGACGGGCTGGACGTCGACGCGCTCCTCGCCGCCGCCCCGCTGACCCGGGACGTGCCCGCCGAGTCGGTCGACATCCTGATCGCGCTGGTGACGGGCTACTTCCTGATGTCGGCCGCCCAGCCGGTGCCCCCGACCTCGCCGTACATCCGCGACGTGCAGCGGTGGCAGGGTGAGGTGTGCTGGCGCTGGCTCGCCGAGCGCCGGGGTTGGGCGTGAATTGGTGGCCATCGAGCGCCGCTGCTACCCTTGTCCGTCGCGTCACGTGTGGGTTCACCGTGCGCGCACCCGACGTAAAACGACCGAACACTCCTCGAAGCGAAGGCATCTCAGTGGCGAACATCAAGTCCCAGATCAAGCGCAACAAGCAGGCCGAGAAGGCACACGAGCGCAACAAGGCCGTCAAGACCGGCCTGAAGTCCGCCGTCCGCAAGTTCCGCGAGGCTGCCGAGGGTGGCGACAAGGACCAGGCCGTCAAGCTCGGCCAGGACGCCGCCCGCAAGCTCGACAAGGCCGCCTCCAAGGGCGTCATCCACAAGAACCAGGCCGCGAACCGCAAGTCCGCGATCGCCAAGAAGGCCGCTTCGCTCTGATTCACCCCGTCGCCTGACTCCTCAGGCGACACGTCGGTCGTTTGCTGACCCGTCAGATCCTCGATCTGACGGGTCAGTGCTATTTCAGCGGGCGTCGCGCAACCCGGTGACGGTGAGCACCAGCCGCTCGAGGGTGTACGACGCGTCGCTCGCCGCCCCCTTGATGTCGGCGTCGGCGCGGGCGATCGCCTGGATCGCGCGGGCGATCCCACCGTCGGACCAGCCGCGGGACTGATCCCGGATGGTGCGCAGCTTCCACGGCGGCACCCCGACCTCGCGAGCCAGGTCGGCCTCGCGCATGCCGCGCGGCGCGGACCGGTAGCGGGCCACCCCTCGGGCGCCGCCCGCGAAGGCGGAGGTGACCAGCACCGGCGCCGTACCGCCGTCCAGCGCCCAGCGCAGCTCTTCGAGCGCCTCGGTGCGGCGCCCCCAGAAGGCGGCGTCGGCGACGGCGAAGGACTTCGCCTCCGCGCGGCCGCCGAAGTACTGCTTGACCTTGTCGGCCGTGATCGACTGTCCGGCGAAGTCGCTGGTCAGCTGGTCGGCCGCGGCGGCGAGCGAGCGCAGGTCCTGGCCCACGGCCTGCACGAGGAAGTCGGCCGCGTCCGGGTCGATGGTGGCCCCGTGGCCGCGGATCTCGGCGGCCACGAAGTTCGGGTACTCCGACGCGCGCAGCTCTCCCGACTTCGACTCGGTGACGGTGGGCAGCTTGCGCAGCTTGGTGAGCGTGCCGCTGCCCTTCTGCCCGCCGCCGTGCACGAGCACGAGGGCGACCTCGTCGGCCGGTGCCGCGGCGTACGCGAGCAGGCCCTCGACGGACTCCTCGGGCAGGTTCTCCAGGCTGCGCACGACCACGCAGCGGATGCTCGAGAAGAGCGACGGGGCGGCGAGCTCCCCCAGCGTCGCCAGGGAGAGGTCGGAGCCGACGGTCTCGGAGAACTCCGACTCGGCGTCGTAGTGCCGGACGCTGTCGCGCACGGCCGTGACCGTGCGCTCGTTGAGGAACTCCTCCTTGCCGGTCACGAGGGTGACCCGACCGAGGACGTCTGCCGCGCGCGGCTGCGAAGGACCTGCCATGGTGCGGCAAGCCTGCCACAGGGCGGCGACGTCGCGGACCAGGGCCTCAGTGGGTCACGCTGCCCAGCTCATCGCCCTCGACGACGACCGCGAGATCACCGTCCAGGTCGGTGCGCAGCACCCGGGTGCCCGCCTCCTCGTGCGCTCTGCGTCATCCGTCTGGCGCGTTTGACTGAGGCATTTGGCTGAGGCATTTGGCTGAGGCATGTCGGGGTTGTCCCCTAGCCTGCGCGCGTGACCGAGATCGTCGTGGGGATCATTGCCGTACTCCCGGCCCTCGTCGCGCTCATGAGCGGGCGGCGACGGCAACTGAGTCTCCTCAAGGAGGAAGTCGCCGTCCTCAATTCTCTTCCGGAGACCGCCACCGAGTCTCGTGAGGCGATGCTGGCCGAGGTGAACAACTCGGTTGCCTACTATCGCGCGAGACAGGAACGGCAAGTTGAGGCCTATAGGACGTTCGGTTTCCCGGTCGCTTGGCTTGCGCTCGTTCTCGGAGCACTTGTCTACGACGGCTCCATCACCGACGCCGCCACACTGCGCATCGTCCGACAGTACGCAGGTGGCGGACTCATACTCTTTGGCGCCCTCACGGCGTTGATGCTCCTCGTGGCCGGCGGCGTCGAGAGGTACTCACGTGTGAGGTCGTTCTTTCTCGGGCGAAAGGCACGGAAGGCTGAGACCGACCTCGCAGGCCAGCAGGCATGCGATGAGGACCTGGCTGAGGAGATCCGGGCCACGTCCGTCCAGCTCGTGTCGAGACGACGGAACATCGAACGCCATGTCGCGGGGATTCTGGAGATCGAACGCGCTGCGGTCGCGAGCGGAATCGAACCTCTCCCCCGTCCCGAGGGAACGGAACGGATCTTCAAGGAGTACGAAGAAACAGGCACTCTGGGAAGCCTTTCGATCGAAGGACTTGCCGGGGCACGGCCAGCGGTCGCCGCCGCATTCTCCGTTGGCCCTGACGAGGGACAGTCCTAGACACAACTACGCAACCAGGCCAGCAGACGACCACTTGCATGCGATCGAGGTCCTCGTCGACAAGGACAATCAAATTGCCCAGGCGCCAGGTCTAGACAGTCCTGATCTCGCGCGGACACTAAGGGCGCCTGTCGCGCAGGGTCGCTCCATGACGCGCGAAACCTACCCGGCAATCCACTTCCGCTGCCCCAACCTCGGTTGCGAAGCGATCGCCTACTACGAACGTCAGGGAAAGGACCCCTGGATCTTTACCGGTGTGTGGTGCGATAACAACTGTCCGCTTACCGAGCGCGACGTTCCGACGAGCATGTGTCCGTCACCTCTCGCGTGAGTGGCCGGAAGCCCCGTGGAACATGGATCGCCGAAGGAGCTGAACCCACGGCTCCAGCACCTCGTAGGTGCCGGTCCATGGCCTCAGTGGGTTACCGTCACCAGGTCGTCACCGTCGGCGACCACCGCGAGGTCGCCGTCCAGATCGGTGCGCAGCACCCGCGTGCCCGCGTCCTCGAGCGGCTCCAACGCAGCGTCAGCCGGGTGGCCGTAGTCGTTGTCGGCGCCGACGCTGACCAGCGCGATCCGGGCTCCGAGGGAGAGCAGCCAGGGCTCCTCCTGGTAGCGGCTGCCGTGGTGCGGCACCTTCAGCACGTCGACCCGCAGGCCCGGCCATGACCGGGCCAGCGCCGCCTGCCCCTCCGGCTCGATGTCGCCGGTGAGCAGGATCCGGACGCCGCGGACCTCGGCGAGCAGCACGACGCTGGCCTCGTTGGCGGTGCTGCCGTCGCCCGGACCCGTGGTGGGCGCACCCGGCGCCGGCCAGAGCGCCTGGAGGGTCACGGCACCGACCTCACGGGCCTCGCCGTACGGCGCCGGGCTCGGCACCAGGCCCGCCGAGGCCGCCACCGACTCGACCTCGCGGACGCCGCCGGGTGGGTCGAGCAGGGTCGTGGTCTCCACCGCACCCACCCGGCGGTCGTCGAACACCCCGGACAGCCCGTCCACATGGTCGGCGTGGAAGTGGGTGAGCACCACCAGCGGCACCTCCTCGACACCCAACCGGTCCAGGCACCGGTCGATCGCGACCGGGTCGGGGCCGCTGTCGACGACCACGGCCGCGGCTGCCCCGGCGTTGAGCACCAGGGCATCGCCCTGACCCACGTCGCACGCGACGAGCACCCAGCCGGGCGGCGGCCAGCCCGGGCTCGGCGACTGCACCAGCATCACGAAGGTGAGCAGCAGGCAGCAGCCGACACCGGTCACCGGGCGGCGCAGCAGCACGGGGCCGGCCAGCGCGATCGATACGACCAGGAGGCTGAGCACGCCCAGGGCGAGCGCGCCGCTCCCCCAGTCCAGCGCCGCCGTCGGCAGCGCGGCGCCGCGGGTGGCGACCGTGACGATCCAGGCCACACACCACCCGGCCAGGGTCCCGAGCAGCCGACCTGCCGCCGGCAGCACCAGGCCGACGAGTCCGGCGCCGAGACCGAGGACCGTGGCCGGTCCGACGACCGGCGCCACGGCGAGGTTGGCGGCGACCGCGACCAGGCTCACCTGGCCGGACAGACCCGCGACGACCGGTGTGCAGGCGAGCTGCGCCGCCGCGGGTACGGCGATCGCCTCGGCCGCCCACCGGGGCAGCCAACGGGCCATCGCGTCGCGCCAGCTGGGTGCGAGCAGCACGATCCCGGCGGTAGCCAGGACCGACAGCGCGAAGCCGGGCTGCACAGCCAGGGCGGGCTGCACCAGCAGCAGCACCACGACCGCGACCCCGAGCGCGCGGGCGCCTCGCCGCCGACCGTCTGCCCCCAGCGCGAAGAGGGCGACCGTGCCCATCACCGCGGCCCGCAGCACGCTCGGCTCGGTGCGCGCGAGGAGCACGAAGCCGGCGATCCCGAGTGCGCCCACGGCCAGCAGCGCCCGACCGCGCAGTCCGGCCCAGCGCGCCAGCACCAGCAGGAAGCCCACCACCAACGTCAGGTTGGTGCCCGACACGGCGAGCAGGTGGGTCAGCCCCGTCGTCCGGAAGTCGGCCGCGAGCGCCTCGTCCAGGCCCGCGTCGTCACCGTCGACCAGCGCAGGCACCAGCGCGCGCTGGTCGGGAGGTCGGTGCGCTACGGCGTCCCGGATCGACGCCCGGACCGCGGCGGCGCCACGCCACCACACGTCCGGCGCCGCGACCACCTCGGGCGGACCACGCGCGGACAGGATGGCGGCGAGGTCGTCGTCATCCGCCGGGCCGAGGCGGCCCGACGTCCGCACGCGCGCGCCCAACGGCACGTCGAGCCAGTCGGCGTCGCCGATCGCCAGCACCGGCGCCGCCGTGGCGTACGACGAGCCGCGGCCGGTCACCTCCCGCAGCTCGAGCCGGGTGACGACCAGATCGCCGTAGCGGGCGGAGACCTTCCGCGGGTCGGAGCGGACGGTGCCGACGACGCGGACCGCGGCGCGCTCGTCCGCCAGGGTGCCGATCGGGCCGTGGTCGACCTGGTCGAGGCGGAGCACCGTGACCGTGCCGGTGCCCGCCACGACGAGCAGCGCGCCCACCGCGGTGCGCGCGACGGTGACACCGACCCTCCGGTGAACCGCCCAGACCCCGGCGGCCGACACCGCAACCGCAGGGACCACCCACCACCCCAGCCCCCGACCGATCCCCGCACCTGCCCAGGCCGCCGCGGCCAGGGCAAGCATCCGTAGATCGGTCCGGTCGGCCCGGTCGGTCTGGAGCTCGCCGTCATCGGTGCCCACCTCAGATCGTCACGTGCGGCGCGATCTGGGCCAGGGTCGCGTCGCCGATGCCGTCGACCTCGAGCAGTTCGTCGACGGAGGTGAAGCCACCGTGCTCGGTGCGCCACGACAGGATCGACTGCGCCGTCACCGGCCCGACCTCGGGCAGCGCCTCGAGCTCGGGCTGGGTCGCGGTGTTGAGGTTGACCAGCGGCCCGGCCGGCGACCCCGCGCCCGCTGCCGCGGCCGCGCCGACGCTCGGCGCCGGCGGCCCGCCCACCACGATCTGCTCCCCGTCCACGAGCACGCGCGCGAGGTTGAGGGACGACACATCCACTCCGCGCCGGGACCCGCCGGCGGCATCGAGGGCGTCGACCACCCGAGCGCCGGCGTCGAGCACCACGATCCCGGGGCGGCGTACCCGCCCGGTCACGTCGACCGTCACCGATGCCGCTGCTCCGGCGGCTGCCGGGCTCGCGGCTGCCGGGCCGGCGTCGGCGAGTGGCGCCGCCGCACCCGAGAGCGGTGCCGACGACACCGTCGGAGAGGTCGGCGCCTCGAGCTGCTCCGGGTCGCCCCGGATCACCCACCACCCGGTCACCGCCAGCCCGATCGCCACCAGGACGGCGACGACCACGAGCTGGGTCGGGCCCAAGGCGATCCGAGCGCGCACCGCCTCCGGGAGCAGCGGCACGGCCGTGCGACGCGCGGCGTGCCGACCCGGCACCGGGACGACCGGCATCGGCGCGGGGACGGGGACCGGCTCGGCAACGTGGTCGGGCACCGCGCGCAACGGCCGGATCCGGGTGTGGCCGGCGAGCCACGCCTCGTCCGGTGGGTCCCCGCCCGGCGCCTCCTCCGGGCGGGTCGACGCGAGCTCGGCAGTCAGCAGGTCCAGCCGCCGGGAGATGGCCTCCTGGTGGTCGGCACGAGGTCGGAGAGAGGTCATGCCGCGACGCTAGGCAGCAGCACCGACCTCGGGAGAGGGCGGCGACGGGGCCTGTGGAGAGCCGGGTCCCGGCCGTGCCTGTGGACGGTTTGCGGCCCCGCCGATCAGGAGCGCGGTGCCACGCAGACCGCGATCATGCCGGGCCCGACGTGCGCCCCCAGGACGGCGCCCAGCTCGCCGCACCACACCTCGCGCCCGTCGAGATTGGCCGCGAGGCGGGCGGCGAGCTTGTCGGTGAGCTGACCGGCGCGATCCGGGCTGGCGAGGTGGGCGACACAGACGTCGACCGACGCCTCTCCGGCCGCCTGTACGGCGAGCTCCTCGAGCCTGGCCAGCGCCCGGGCCGACGTACGCACCCGCTCCAGCGAGGCGACCTTGCCGTCCTCGATCTGCAGCAGCGGCTTCACCGCCAGCGCACCACCCAACAACGCGGCGGCGGCACCGATCCGGCCGCCGCGGCGCAGGTACTCCAAGGTGTCGACGTAGAACAACGAGGCCGAAGCCGCAGCCCGGTCCCGAGCCGCCGCCGCCGCCTCCTCCGCGGACCCCCCGGCATCGACCACGTCGGCCGCGGCGAGCGCGGCGTACCCGGTCGCGACCCCGACCTGCCGGGTGTCGACCGGGATCACCGGGATCGACGCGCCGCGCGCGGCCAGCTGCGCCGACTCGAAGGTGCCGCTCATGTCGCCGGACAGGTGGACGGACACGATCGCGGTGGCGCCGGCGCTCGCTGCCTTCTCGTAGATCTCCAGCAGTGCGGCCGGGCCGGGCCGCGACGTGCTGACCGGCTTCCACTCCTTGAGCGCGGCGGCGACCAGGTCGGGCATCGCGCCATCGGCGCCCTCGTCGTACACGGTCGCCCCGATCACCACCTGCAGCGGTACGACGAGGATGCCGCGCTCCGCCACCACGTCCGGAGGGAGGCTGGCGGTGGAGTCGGTGACGATCGCGACCGGCATGCGGGAAGGCTAGACGACGGGGTCAGACGACGACGTTCACGAGCTTGGGCGCGCGCACGATCACCTTGCGCACCTCGCGCCCGTCGATCGCTCGGACGACGTCGGCGTGCGCCAGGGCCAGCTGCTCCAGGTCGGCCTCGGAGATGTCCGGTGCCACTTCCAGACGCGCCTTGACCTTGCCCTGGATCTGGACGACGGCGACGACCGACTCCTCGACCAGCAGCGCCGGGTCGACCTCGGGCCAGCCGGCGCGGGCGACCGTCGGCTGGTGGCCCAACCGCTCCCACATCTCCTCGGCGGTGTACGGCGCGACCAGCGACAGCAGGATCGCGACCGCCTCCGTGGCCTCGCGTACGGCGGGGTCGGCCGGTCCGCAGCCGGAGTCGACGGCCTTGCGGGTGGCGTTGACCAGCTCCATCACCTTGGCGACCATCACGTTGAACCGATAGGCCTCGACCAGCTCCGCGGCGTCGTGCACGGTGCGCGCGGTCACCCGGCGCAGCGCGACATCCCCGCCCTCCGGCGACGTACCGGCGGCCGAGGTGACGTCACCGGACAGCCGCCAGGCGCGCTGGATGAAGCGCAGCGAGCCGGCCGGGGACATGTCGGCCCAGTCGATGTCGTCCTCCGGCGGGCCCGCGAAGACCAGGGTCAGGCGTACGGCGTCCACTCCGAACTCCGCAAGTTGGTCCCCCAGACTGACGCCGTTGCCCAGCGACTTGCTCATCTTCTTGCCCTGGTTGATGACGAAGCCCTGGTTGAGCTGACCGGCGAACGGCTCACCGACCTCCAGCATCCCCATGTCGCGCAGCACCTTGGTGAAGAAGCGCGCGTAGAGCAGGTGCAGCACGGCGTGCTCCACCCCGCCGACGTAGATGTCGGCCGGCATCCAGGCGTTGGCCTTCGCGACATCGAAGGGACCGTCGGTGTAGTCGGGCGAGCAGTAGCGCAGGAAGTACCACGACGAGTCGACGAAGGTGTCCATCGTGTCGCTGTCGCGCCTCGCGGGCCCGCCACACGTCGGGCACTCTACGTCGACCCACTCGGACGCCGCGGCCAGCGGCGACACGCCCTTCGGCTTCAGGTCGGCGCCGCGCAGCTCGGGCAGCTCCAGCGGCAGCTGGTCGTACGGTACGGCGACCTCGCCGTCCTTCTCGCAGTGGATGACCGGGATCGGCACGCCCCAGTAGCGCTGGCGGCTCAGCAGCCAGTCGCGCAGCCGGAAGTTGACCGCGCCCTGACCGGCGCCCTGCTGCTCCAGAAAGTCGATCGTGGCCCGCTTGGCCTCCGCGACCGGCAGGCCGTTGATGTCCAGCGGCGCGTCGACGCCGGCGGCCGGCGAGTTGATGGCCGGCCCCTCGCCGTGGAAGGCCTCGCCGTCGAAGCCCTCGGGGGTCTGCGTGGTCCGGATGATCTCCAGGCCCATGACCGTGGCGAACTCCCAGTCGCGCTGGTCCCCGCCGGGCACGCCCATGACGGCACCGGTGCCGTAGTCGGCCAGCACGTAGTCGGTCGCCCAGACCGGGATCTGGGTGCCCGTCACCGGGTTGGTCGCCGTGACCCCCAGGTCGACACCCGTCTTCGGGCGGTCGGTGGACAGCCGCTCCATCTCGGTCTCTTTGCGGATCTCCTCGCGGTAGGCCTCGAACGCGGCTCGCTGCCCGTCCGTGACCAGCTCGTCGGCCAGCGGAGAGTCGACCGCGACGACCATGAACGTCGTACCGAAGATCGTGTCGGGGCGGGTCGTGTAGACGGTGACCGGCTCGTCGCGGCCGTCGACGGCGAAGGAGACGTGCGCACCCTCGGACCGGCCGATCCAGTTGCGCTGCGCGGCGACGACGCGGGCCGGCCAGGTCGCCTCCAGGTTGTCCAGCTCGTCCAGCAGCTCCTGGGCGTACTCGGTGATCTTGAAGTACCACTGGGTCAGCTCGCGCTTGGTGACCTCGTGACTGCAGCGCTCGCAGCGGCCGTCGACGACCTGCTCGTTGGCCAGCACGGTCTGGTCGTTGGGGCACCAGTTGACCGGGCTGTTCTTGCGGTAGGCCAGACCCCGCTCCCGGAACTTCAGGAACAGCCATTGCGTCCAGCGGTAGTACTCCGGGTCGGAGGTGTGCAGCCGGCGCGACCAGTCGAAGGAGATCCCGTAGCGCTTGAACGACTCGTACTGCGTCTCGATGTTGGCGTAGGTGTACGTCGCCGGGTGCTCGTTGTTACGGATCGCGGCGTTCTCGGCGGGCAGCCCGAACGAGTCCCAGCCCATCGGGTTCAGCACCTCGTAGCCGCGCTGCCACCAGTAGCGCGCGATCACGTCGTGCAGCGCCGTGACCTCGGCATGACCCATGTGCAGGTCGCCGCTGGGGTAGGGGAACATCGTCAGCGCGTACTTCTTCTCGCGCGGCGAGTCGTCGTCGGCGCGGAACGGCTGCAGCTCGTCCCACACCGGCAGCCACTTGTCCTGGGCGGCGCGTACGTCGTACGTCGCCGGCTCGTCGTGCTGGCTGTCCTGGTGGCTCATCGTCGTCTCTCTCGCATGGTCTCGGAGCTGCTCGGGGCACAAAAAAACCCCTCGGGCGTGAGGGGTGGCCGCACTGAGAAGGTGATCAGTGCGGCTGGCTAAGGAGCAGGGTCCTGCGCATGCGTCCAGGGTACCCGAACGTCAGGGTGCGGCGCTGGCCACCATGAGCGGCATCAGCTCGTGCACTCGGGCCGCCATCGTGTCGACCGCGTCGGCGTTGCCCGTCAGGTGGCCGAGCAGTGCCTGCTGGAAGAGCCCGTCGAGCACGCCGTACGCCGCGGAGGGGGTCATCGCCGGCGGCCGGCCGCACAGCTCGGCGTACTTGCTGACGACCCGCCAGATCATGTCCTCGAGCGTCTGGTCGATCATCAGCACCGCCTCACGGAGCTTGACCTCGAACATGCTCTGGGTGCGCAGGTCGTACCAGAGCCGGTGCATCGGGGCCTCGTCGCGCAGCGTCTCGACCAGCTTGGCGGCGAAGGCGTCGAGCAGCCCTTCCGGCGTGGTCGACTCGTCGACGACCGCGTCGTAGCGGGTGACGCAGCGGGCCTTGTAGTAGCGCACGCAGTAGACGATCAGCTCGAACTTGTCGGCGAAGTAGTAGTGCACGACGCCGTGGCTGAACTCCGAGTTGTTGGCGATCTCGCGCAGGCTGGTGCGGGCGTAGCCGAGCTCGCCGAGGGTCTGCAGCGCGGACTCCGCCAGCTGGTTGCGGCGCTCGTCGTACTTGTCCGACGGGGCGCGCCGCGCCTCCTTGGTGCCTGCCATCAGTCGCCTCCTCGGGGTGGCCGCGCGTCACTGTACGCGACCGGGAGCGGTCGCCGTCACCAAACTTGACGATTGTCCGGATTGATCTTGACGAATGTCCAGCAAAGTCTTGACAGTCGTCAAGGGATGCCGCCTACGTTGTGACGACCACCACTTCCGTCCCCGAGGAGAGCTCCATGACCGCACTCGATCTCACCGGCCGCACGGCCCTCGTCACCGGAGGCGCCCAGGGTCTCGGCGAAGGCATGGCGCAGGCGCTCGCCGCGGCCGGCGCCCGGGTCGTGGTCGCCGACCTGCAGGACGACCTCGGTGCGAAGGTCGCCGACTCGCTCGAGGGCGACGGCCACGGGTTCGTGCACCTCGACGTGACGGACGAGGGCAGCTGGGAGAACGCCGTGACGGCGGCCGCGACCGCCTTCGGCGGGCTCGACGTGCTGGTCAACAACGCCGGGGTCGAGATCAGCAGCCTGATCGTCGACGTGGACCCGAAGGACATCCGCACGATGCTGGAGGTCAACGTCCTCGGCACCGCCCTCGGGCTCAAGTGGGGCCTGCGGGCGATGCGACCCGACGGCGTCGCGGGCAACGGCGGCAGCATCATCAACATCTCGTCGGTGGCCGCCACGATCGCGTTCCCCGGCATCCCGATCTACTCGGCCACCAAGTCGGCCGTCGACCGGATGACCCGGGTCGCGTCGATGGAGGCGGGCAGCTCGGGTACGGCGTACGCGTCAACTGCATCTACCCCGGACTCGTCCCCACCGCGATGGGCCAGGGGCTCGCCGTCGACATGGCGAAGCTCGGGCTCTTCGCCTCGCCCGAGGAGGCCGTCGGCGCCGTCGTCGAGCTCACCCCGTCGGGACGTCTCGGCGAGGTCGCCGACATGGCGGACGCCGTGGTCTTCCTGGCCTCCGACAACGCCCGCTTCGTCAACGGCGTCGGCCTGCCGGTCGACGGCGGGATGGGGATGTGATGAGCAGCGATCGCCCCGTCGTCGTCTACGGCGCGTCCGGCTACACCGGCCGGCTGATCTGCGAGTACCTCCGCGAGTACCACGTGCCGTTCGTCGCCGCCGGCCGTCACGAGGGCCGCCTGAAGAGCTCGATGGAGTCCAACGTCGCCGGCATCGAGACCGCCGACTACGAGGTCGTGGAGTGCGACGGCAGCCCGGAGGCGCTCGCCGACCTGTTCGCCGGAGCCACGGTGGTCCTCAACACCGTCGGTCCGTTCAGCCAGCTCGGCCCGGCCGTCGTCGAGGCCGCCCTGGCCGCGGGCGTCCACTACCTCGACACCACCGGCGAGCAGGACTGGCTGATCACCTGCGACGAGCAGTACGGCGCGTCGTACGCCGAGAAGGGCCTGCTGCTGGCCCCCGGTGTCGCGCAGATGTACACCACCGGCGAGATCGCCGCCGAGGTCGCGCTCGAGAAGCCCGGCCTGGACACCCTCGACATCGCGGTCTTCTGGGGCGGCAGCCCGACCGTCGCGTCGACGCTGACCATCCTGGTCAACGCGGCGCTGGCCGGGGCCTACTACCTCGAGCAGAACCAGTACGCACCTTGGGACCCCGACGCCGGGCTCTACCAGCTCGCCATCCCCGGCCAGCACGAGCTGGCGCTCGCTCTTCCGTGGGGTGGCACCTCCCACCCGGTCTGGTACAAACGCGATCCGCGCGTCGCCAACTGCAAGGTGCTCGGTGGCGTCTTCAACAAGCCGCTGATGCTGGGCGTCCCGCAGATCGTGGCCGCGGCCGTCGAGGCGACCAAGGACATGCCGCCGGACGAGAAGTACGCCGCGCTCACGGCCACCGCCTCGCAGGTGATGAGCCAGATGCCGCCGCGGGAGAACCCGCGCGTCAACAAGTCGATGGACTCGGTGCACGCGTCCGGCCCTCTCGGCCGCGCGCACTGCGTCATCCACGGCAACCAGAACTACAAGCAGACCGGCGCGCTGCAGGCGTACGCGGCGTACTCCCTGCTGCAGCAGCCGCCCAACCGGGTCGGCTTCGCGTCGGGCTGCCAGGCGTTCGGGCACTGCGAGCTGCTCGGCGTGCTGCGCAGCTTCGGCCTCGTCTCCGAGCCGGTGCTGACGGTGGAGGGCTGAACGTGCGCCTGGCCGACTACCTCGACAAGGGCGCGTCCCTCGGACCGGACGCACCCTGCCTGACCACGGACGGTCAGACCCGGACGTACGCCGAGGTGCAGGAGCTCAGCGGCCGGATCGCGGCCGCGCTGGTCGACCACGGCGTACGCCCGGGCGAGAAGGTGGCGATCCTGTCGGCCAACGACCCGCTCGCCTTCACCTGCGTCTTCGGGATCAGCCGAGCAGGTGCGGTGTGGTGTCCGATCAACCCGCGCAACGAGGCGGTCGAGAACCAGGAGCTCCTCGAGCTCTTCGAATGCGTCACGTTGTTCTTCCAGGAGCGGTTCACCCCGCTCGTGCACCAGATCCGTGGTGATCTCCCCCAGCTCACCACGCTGGTCTGCCTCGACGGCGCTGCTCCCGAGGGAGTGCCCGGCGCGCTGTCGTGGGAAGACTTCGTGGCCGGCCACGTCATCGACGTTCCCCCCGTTGATGACCCCGTCGATGACGTGGCCATGATCGTCGGCACCGGGGGCACCACCGGCCGGCCCAAGGGGGTGATGCTGACCGCCACGAACCTGGAGACGATGACGGCCATCACCCTGATGAGCTACCCGTTCGAGGGCCGGCCGGTCTACCTCGCGCTCGCGCCGCTCACCCACGCGGCGGGCGTGCTGTGCTTCCCGGTGCTGGCGCTCGGCGGCGAGATCGTGGTGATGCGCTCCCCCGACGTCGGGCGCTTCCTGGAGCTGGTGGAGCGGCACCAGGTCACCCACACGTTCCTGCCGCCGACGCTGATCTACATGGTCCTCGCGCACGAGGCGCTCGACACGACCGACCTCTCGTCGCTGCAGTGCTTCTGGTACGGCGCGGCGCCGATGTCGGCGACCCGGCTCGAGGAGGCGCTCGTGCGCATCGGGCCGGTCATGGGGCAGCTCTTCGGGCAGACCGAGGCGCCGATGATGATCTCCACCCTGCCGCCACGCGACCACTTCCGCTCCGACGGCAGCATCGCCCACGAACGGCTGTCATCAGCGGGGCGACCGGCCCCGCTGGTGACGGTCTCCATCATGGGCCTCGCTGGGGCTCTGATGCCCCACGGCGAGCGCGGGGAGATCGTCGTCCGCAGCTCGCTGGTGATGGCCGGCTACCACCGCAACCCGGAGGCGACCGCCGAGGCCTCGGCGTACGGCTGGCACCACACGGGTGACATCGGCTACCTCGACGACGACGGCTTCCTGCACATCGTCGACCGGGCCAAGGACATGGTCATCACCGGCGGCTTCAACGTCTACTCGACCGAGGTCGAGCAGGCGCTGATGGCGCACCCGGACGTCCAGGACTGCGCGGTGATCGGGCTGCCCGACGAGAAGTGGGGCGAGCGCGTCACCGCCGTACTGCAGCTGCGCCCCGGCGCCGCGGTCACTCCGGGCGAGATCACGGCGTTCGTCAAGGAGCGCATCGGCAGCGTCAAGGCGCCCAAGCAGGTGGAGTTCTGGCCCGACCTGCCGCGGTCGAAGGTGGGCAAGGTGCTCAAGTCCGACCTCCGGGAGGCGTTGCGGTGAGCCGCTTTCTGACCGGGCCCCGGTGATGCGGAGCGGACGGGGGACCGATGGACCCACCCGTCACACTCCTCAGGCGACGCTGTCACTTCTCAGGCGTTGCAATGCCCAGGAAGTAGCGGTTTCACCGGTGCACCGGTGAAACCGACGCGCCACAGAACGCCCTTCTCGGCCACCGTGGGCTCGCCCGTAGATTCTCCCCATGACTGAGCGCACCATCAACGACCTGTTCCGGCTCGACGGCAAGGTGGCGATCGTGACCGGGGCGTCCAGCGGCCTCGGGGTCGCGTTCGCCCAGGGGTTGGCCGAGGCCGGCGCCGACCTGGCGCTCGGCGCCCGGCGGGCCGATCGACTCAGGGACACGGCCAAGCTCGTCGAGGCCGCCGGACGGCGCGCGCTGACCGTCGAGACCGACGTCGCCGACCCCGAGTCGTGCTCCAACCTGGTCGCGCTCGCGATGGAGGAGTTCGGCCGGGTCGACGTGCTGGTCAACAACGCCGGCATCGGTACGGCGGCGCCGGCGACCCGGGAGGCGCCCGACGACTTCCGCCGGGTGATCGACGTCAACCTCAACGGCTGCTACTGGATGGCCCAGGCGTGCGGCCGGGTGATGCAGCCCGGGTCCAGCATCATCAACATCAGCTCGGTCCTGGGCATCACGACCGCGGGGCTCCCCCAGGCGGCGTACGCCTCGTCGAAGGCCGGCCTGATCGGCCTGACCCGCGATCTCGCCCAGCAGTGGACCGGCCGGAAGGGCATCCGGGTGAACGCGATCGCGCCCGGGTTCTTCGCCTCGGAGATGACCGAGCAGTACCCGCCCGGCTACCTCGAGTCCCAGCAGCAGCGGATCCCGGCCGGGCGCAAGGGCGATCCGGCCGAGCTCGCCGCCGCCGTCGTCTTCCTCGCGTCCGACGCAGGTGGCTACGTCACCGGCCAGACCCTCGCGGTCGACGGTGGCATGACGATCACCTAATCATTGTTTCTTGACTGATTTGGTCTAGATTGGAGCTCCGCTCTCAAGGAGGCTCCATGTCCGTGACCGACCAGCTGCTCGAGAACAACGAGAAGTACGCCGCCGGCTTCAACGGCCCGCTCCCCCTCCCGCCGGCCAAGCACGTCGCCGTCCTCGCCTGCATGGACGCCCGCATCAACGTGTACGGCGTCCTCGGCCTCGAGGAGGGCGAGGCCCACGTGATCCGCAACGCCGGCGGCGTGGTCACCGACGACGAGATCCGCTCGCTCGCGATCAGCCAGCGGCTGCTCGGCACCCGCGAGGTCGTGCTGATCCACCACACCGACTGCGGGATGCTCACCTTCACCGACGAGGAGTTCAACGCCGCGCTCCAGGAGGACACCGGGCTCCGCCCGGCCTGGTCCGCCGAGGCGTTCGACGACCTCGACGAGGACGTCCGGAAGTCGATCAGGAAGATCAAGGACAGCCCGTTCGTCCCGCACACCGACTCGGTGCGCGGCTTCGTGTTCGACGTCGCGAGCGGGCGGCTGCGCGAGGTCTCCTGACCGACCGCTGGGACGTCATGCGGTGGGAGCAGGGGGATGCACCGCCCGCATGACGTCCCGCGGGCCATCCGCGCAGGCTCGTGCGCCCGGAGTCTCCCCCGTCCATCGTCGGTGCGCGGCGATGAAGCTCGACGCCTCGGCGTACCCCAGCCGGAGCCCGATCTCCTCGACCGAGAGCCGGCCCGTGCCGAGCAGTTCCTCGGCCAGCGACCCGCGCACCTCGTCGAGCAGCCGCTGGTACGACGTACCGGCCGCGGTCAGCCGTCGGCGCAGGGTTCGCTCGCTGACGCCGAGCGCAGCGGCGGTCTCGACCATCGGCGCCCCCCGCGGCAGGCGCTGGGTGACCACGACCCGGACCTGGCCGGCGAAGCCCGGTCGCTCCCGGCGCCGGCCGACCACGTCGCGGCACACGGCCTCGGCGACGGCCAGGGTGGCGGGGTCGGCGTGGGAGAGCGGGCGAGCGAGCTCGGCGATGTCGAAGGCCAGGGCCCGCACCTCGCCGGACCCGGCGGTCCCGGCGGCCCCGATCGTCAGCCCGGCCAGCTCGGCGAGCACCGCGCGGATCGCCGCCGCGTCCCGCTCGACCAGGAACCGGCGTACGTCGGCGGGCAGACCCGATCCGTCCACGACGATCCGCACCTGGCGCCCGTCGAGCTCGGCCCGCGGGATGGCGAAGGTGTGGCTGAGGTCGAGGAAGCGCAGCGCGACGTTCATCGCCTCGTGGACCGTGCGGCTCGCCAGCAGCGCGTAGCCCAGGACGCCGAAGGTCGAGGCCCGGTAGCGGCGCCCCACCTCCGGACCGACCTCGCCCAACCGGGACCGCAGGTTGCGCACGACCCGCAGCTCCTGCGCGGCCGTCACCTCGGAGGCCGCGTCCAGGTCGGCGGCGCTCAGGCCCGACCCCGCCAGCACGACGTCGGCGGCGAGGCCGAGCGAGCGGGCGTGCTCGACCAGGAGCGCGACCCCGGAGACCGCGCGCGGGAAGTCCCAGTCCCGGACCGCGGCATCCTCGAAGACCATGGCCGGAATTATGGATCACCAGCCAGGTCCGCGGCTCTACCTTCGTCGCATGGGCGTTGGTAGGACAGCTCCACGAGTAGTGGTGATCGGCGCGGGCTTCGGCGGCCTCGGCGCCGCCTACGCGTTGCGCGAGGCCGGCATCACCGATGTCACGATCCTCGAGCGCGCCGGATCGGTCGGCGGGGTCTGGCGCGACAACACCTACCCCGGCGCCGCGTGCGACGTGCCGTCGCCGCTCTACTCCTGGTCCTGGGCGACCAACCCGGACTGGTCGCGCCGCTACTCCCCGCAGCCGGAGATCCTCGACTACATCGAGCGCACCGCGACGGACACCGGGCTGCGAGACCTGGTCCGCACGGGCACGACCGTGACCGGCCTGACGTGGGACGGGTCGTGGCGGGTGGCGACGACCTCCGGCTCGTACGACGCCGACCTGGTCGTGGCGGCCGTCGGCCAGCTCTCCGAGCCGGTCGTCCCGGCCATCCCGGGCGCGGACTCCTTCGCCGGCCCGGTCTTCCACTCGGCGCAGTGGCGCCACGACGTCGACCTGCACGGCCAGCGCGTGGCCGTCATCGGCACCGGTGCCAGTGCGGTCCAACTCGTCCCCGGCATCGTCGACCAGGTCGGCTCGATGACGGTCTTCCAGCGCTCGGCGCCGTACGTCGTGCTGCGGCCGGACCGGCTGTACTCGCGGCTGCACCACCGGGTCTTCCGCCGGTTCCCGAAGGTGCTCGCGTTCGAGCGGCGCGCGACGTACGAGCTGACCGAGCTGTTCAACCGCGCGCTCGAGGGGACCTCCCGGGTCAAGCGTCCGCTGATGGCGGCGATCCGGGGCGTCTGGCGGCTGCACCTGCGCCGCCAGGTCAAGGACCCGGAGCTGCGCCGCCGGCTGGTCCCGGACTACCCGCTCGGCTGCAAGCGGCTGCTCTTCTCCAACGACTGGTACCCCGCCCTCGACCGCGACCACGTCGCCGTCGTCGACGATCGGATCGCGGGCATCGAGCCCGCCGGGGTGCGCACCGCCGACGGCCGGCTGCACGAGGTCGACGTGCTGATCTGGGGCACCGGCTTCGCGGCCAAGGACTACCTCGGCACGATCGACGTGCGCGGCGTCGACGGGGTGTCGCTGCGCGAGGTCTGGGCCGACGGCGCCCGGGCCCATCTCGGGCTGGCGGTGCCCGGCTTCCCCAACCTCTTCTGCGTCTACGGCCCCAACACCAACCTCGGCGGCAGCTCGATCATCCAGATGCTCGAGGCGCAGGCCGGCTGGATCGCCCAGGTCGCGCGCCGGATCGCCGACGGACACGGCCCGGCGCTCGCCGTTCGGCCCGAGGTCTGGGAGGCGTACGACGAGGAGATGCAGTCGCGGCTCGGATCGGGGATCTGGTCGCGCTGCGACAGCTGGTACCGCGACGGCGCCCGGATCACCACCAACTGGCCGGGCCAGGTCGCGGAGTACCAGCAGCGGCTCGCCGCCGTCGACTGGGACGAGCTGGAGGAGGTCGGCTGAGGGCGCAGCTTCGCTTGTAACGCGGTGTTGTGGGATCCATGAACCCGTTCGAACGGGTCACCAGACCCCATAACACCGCGTTACATCCGCAATACGGTCGCGCTCGCCTTCGCGCACGCCACCGACCCGGCCGTGAGCGTCAGTCGCCGGACCCGGCGATGTTGACCATCCAGCTCACGCCGTACTTGTCGGTGAGGTCGCCGAACCAGTCACCCCACGGCGCCTTCTCGAGGGGCACGTTGACGGTGCCGTCCGCGGAGAGTCCCGCGAACCAGCCGCGCAGGGTGTCGACGTCGTCGCCACTCAGCGCGATCCGGCCGTTGCCGAAGTCGCCCTCCATGTGACTGGGTACGTCGGAGCCCATCAGCTGCACGGAGTCGGAGACGCTCAGCGACGAGTGCATGAGCTGGTCGGCCTCGCTGTCGGGGACGCCCATGCCGCCCTGGTCGGCGAACGTCATCACGTCGAGCTGGCCGCCGAAGACGGACTGGTAGAAGGTCATCGCCTCGCGGGCCTGGCCGCGGAAGTTCAGGTACGGGTTGAGCTGGGTCGTCACGTCGCGCTCCTGGGATTCGGGATTGTCGGATGAGTGGACCGCCGGGGCGGCCCGAACTCATCGGCGGGGCCGCGACCCCCACCCGTCCCCGGGTGGTGTCCGCCACCCCCGATCGTCGCTAGTTTCCGCTGCATGAACAAGGCGTACGCCGCTGCGGTTGTCCTGCTCCTGTTCGGAGCAGGGACCGGGTGCGGGGCCGACGACGGGACGGCGGACCGCCCGACCCTGCCGACACCGACGCGGTCCCTCACCGCTGATGCGACCCGCACGCCGGACGCGACGGACCCGCCGACCACCAGCGACCTGCCCGGCACCACTCCGGCGACCCCGACCGAGTCGGTCACCGAGTCGGCCACGTCCCCGGCGACGCCCTCGCCGACCCGGACCCGGTCGCCACGCCCCACGGCGACGGCGACCACCACCGCCACCGCCACAGCAACCGCGACCGCGACCGCGACCGTCACCGACAGCGCCACGGTGACCGTGGAGCCGACACCGACCCCTACGCCCACGCCCACGCCCACCCCCACGCCCACGGAGTCGAGCACCGCGGCAGCAGAACCCGACGCGGAGTCCGACGGCGGGGAGGACAGCGGCGTCCCGAGCTGGCTCTGGTGGCTCCTGGCGGCCGCGGCGATCGCCGTTGCCGCGGCCATCCCCCTGATCGTCCGCCGCCGGCGCGACGCCCGGTGGCACGACGACCTCGCCGGCGCCGAGCAGGAGCTCGCCTGGTTCGCCCGCACCGTGGTCCCGGAGCTGCGGCACGACATCGCCGCCTGGACACCCGCCACGTCGGCCCGACTGGGGACCGCCGAGGATCGGTTGACGGTCCTCGCCGAGAGCGGACGCCGCGACCTCGATCGTGCCCGAGCACTGACGCTTCGCGACGCGGTGCGGCATGGCCGCGAGCAGGTGGACGCCGTCGCGTCCGGGTCCGGACCCGCGCGCGAGCGCCTCGACGGCGTACAGGAGCGCCTGGAGGGGGCACTGGGCGAGCAGCCGCAGCGCTGACAGCGGCCTACTCCAGAGGCGCCGTGGCCTGCACCTTCGCCCACCGGTAGTCCGCCTTGCCGGACGGCGATCGCTGCACGAGCGGCACCCGGATGATCGCCTTCGGCACCTTGTAGCGCGCGATGTGCCGCTCGGCCTCGGCGACCAGCTCCTCGTCGCTGGCCTCGGCGCCGTCCTCGAGCTGGACGACCGCGACCGCCTCGCTCCCCCAGCGCTCCGACGGCCGGCCGACGACGATCACGTCGCGAACGGCGGGGTGCGCCGCGAGCGCCCGCTCGACCTCCTCGACGAAGATCTTCTCGCCGCCGGAGTTGATCGTGACGCCGTCGCGGCCGAGCAGCACGATCTGGCCCTCGGCGTTGATGATGGCGCGGTCACCGGGGATCGAGAACCGGACGCCGTCGATGACCGGGAAGGTCCGCGCGGTCTTGGCGGCGTCGCCGAGGTAGCCCAGCGGCACCCGGCCGCGCTGCGCCAGCCAGCCCTCGCCCTCGCCGGCGTCGAGCACCCGGCCGAAGAGGTCGTCGACCAGCGTCGTGGCCGCGACCGGGCTGAAGGTCGCCGTGCCCGCCTCCATGCCCTTGAGCGAGAGCGAGCTCATCTGCAGGCCGGTCTCGGACGCTCCGGCGGCGTCCATCACCAAGATGTGCGGCAGCGTCTCGAGGATCCGGTCGCGGACGCCCGGCGTGAGCGGGGCCCCACCGTTGTTGAACGCGGCGAGCCCGGACAGGTCGTAGTCGCCGCGCTCCACCTCCTCGATGAGAGGCAGCGCGACGGCGTCACCGACGACCGGGATGCTCACGACCTTCTCGCGCACCGCGACGCTCAGCGCGTCGCTCGGGACCAGCCGTCGTACGTCGTCGGGCAGCACGATCGTGCCGCCGCCGGTGATCGTGTGGAAGGTCGACCACTGCGCCGCGCCGTGCATGAACGGCGGGATCATCAGCAGCTTCATCGAGCCGCCGGCGTTGCGAGCCGCCTCCGCGATGGCGTCGTACGACGCGTAGGGCTCGTTGGTGCCGAACGGCGTGCCGCCCATCGAGGTGACGTAGATGTCGTCGTTGCGCCACAGCACGCCCTTGGGCATGCCGGTGGTGCCGCCGGTGTAGAGGATGTAGAGGTCGTCGCCGTCGGGCTCGGGCAGCCCGCCCGCGGGCGCCGGCGTCGCGACGGCCTCCTCGTAGTCGATCGCCCCGGGCAGCAGGGCGTTGCCGGACTCGTCGGCGACCTGGACGAGCAGCTCCAGGTCGGGCAGCTGGTCGCGGATCGCGGCGAGCGTCGGAGCGAACTCCGCGTGGTAGACGAGCGCCTTCGTGCGGGCGTCGGTGAGGAGGTAGACCAGCTCCTCCTCGACGTAGCGGTAGTTGACGTTGAACGGCGCGACTCGGGCCCGGAAGGCACCGACCATCGCCTCGATGTACTCGTTGCCGTTGTGCAGGTAGATGCCGAGGTGGTCCTGCCCGGACTCGTGGCCGGCCAGCTCGTCGCGACCGACGTGCGAGCCGAGGCCGCGCTCGGCGAGCAGGTGCGCGAGACCGGAGGCCCGCGCATCCATCTCGGCGTAGGTCACCCGCCGGTCCCGCCAGACCAGCACGACCTGGTCGGGCACCGCTGCTGCCACGGTCGCGAAGACCGTCGACAGGTTGAAGCCGTTGGCATCGGGACCGGACATCGTGGACCGCCTCGCGCTAGAACAGGTTCTCGGTTGCGCGATGCTAGCGGGTCCGCGCCTCCAGGATCGCGAGGTCGCGCTCGGCGAAGCGGCGGTGCTCCCACTCCTCACTGAGGATCGCGCCGATGCAGCGGCGTACGGGGAAGCTCTCCGACGCCGGGTAGCCGGGCTCGAGCACCGGCTCGGTCATCTCCCCGAGCCGCTCGTCGGTGAGGCCGGCGATCACCTCCGCGACCCTCCCCATCCGGTCGGCCCGCACCGCCAGCACCTCGTCGAGGCCGGGACGCACATCGAGGTCTCGGGGCAGCAACCCGGCCGGGTCGTCCAGCTCGGAGTGCGGCAGCCCGAGCGGGTGGTACGGCGCCGGGTCACCGAGCAGCGCGCGCAGCACCCAGGCGTCGGTCGCCATCACCAGGTGCCGCAGGGTCTCGATGAACGACCACTCCTCGTCGACCCGTTCGTCGAGCAGCTCGGGCGGCAGCCTGCGGGCCCGCTCGACGGTCTCGGCCCAGCGCCGCTCGACGACCGGCCACGCCGTACGGAACCCGTCGGCGTCCGCCGGTCGCATCAACACGCGCTCCGGGTCGAGCCGGTCCATCTCGGCGGCGACGTACGGCGCGACATCCACGCCGTTGACAATCAGCTCGCCGAAGTCGCCGTCGAGCTCGAGCCGGTCGGCCCAGGCGCCGCGGAGCAGGGCGCCGCTCAGGTTCACGTCGCCGAACCGGCTGTTGCTCAGGTCCACGATCCTGAAGCGGGCACCGGTCAGGTCACGTTCGATGAACTCCACCATGCCGGCAGCCTGCCACGGCACACCGACAACCGACCTGGCGCGGCGATGTAACGCGCGCGGGGTGTCCGCCGCTCTCCGAGGTATGCGTCTCCGTGCTCTCGCCACCACCGTCCTGGTCGCTGTGCCGCTGGCCCTCACCGGCCTCCAGCTGTCGGCGACAGCCGCCCCCACGATCACCGACGTCCGCCCGACGACCCTGGTCGAGGGGCAGCCTTTCCAGGTTGTCGGCAAGGTGCCCCCGCGCGGGCGCCCGGTCGTCCTGCAACGCCACGTCGGCAAGAAGTGGAAGGTCGTCGACCGCAAGCGGACCGGGCAGAGAGGCCGCTACTCCTTCACCACCGGTCGCAGGCTCGACGGCTGCACGTACGCCGACTACCGCGTGGTCGCCCCGAAGCACGGGCGTCAGCACCGGGTGGTGAAGGCGTTCCGGGAGCGGGTCATCAAGCAGCTCGCCACCCTGATCGCGCCGGTCGACGTACGACCCGGGGTGGCGTTCGACCTCGACCTCTACCTGGTGCCGGGCACGAAGGGCCGGCCGGTCCGGCTGGAGCGACGCACGGGCGACCGCTGGGTCGCCGTCGCCGCACGCAAGCTCACCAACACCGGGAGCGCCACGTTCAGGGACGTCTCGATGCCCGGCACCAGCGCCTCCTTCCGGGTGACGGCGCCGGCCTGGAAGAAGCTCGACCGGGTGCGCTCGAAGCCGGTCCCGGTCACCGCCCGGGCCGCGGAGCCGGCGCCGGCGCCGGCGATCGAGCGGATTCCGGGCGACGTCCAGCCGGACGTCGAGAGCCGGGGGATCCTGTTCAGTCGCGACGGCCGGTACGTCGCCTTCGTCTCCAAGGCCACCAACCTCCACGCCGGCGATGTCCCCGGGACCGACGACCTCTTCCTCACCGACCGCGAGACCCGTACGACGGCCCACGTCGCCGGCGTCCCCGCAGGCGAGTGGCTGTTCCTCGACTCGATCACTGACGACGGCCGCTTCGTCGTCTTCGAGACCAAGGCCGGCAGTCTCGTTCCCGGGGACACGAACAACGAGACCGACGTCTTCGTCTACGACCGTGACCTGGACGCCGTGACCCGCGAGTCCGTCGGCACCGGAGGCGTCCAGGGAGACGCCTCCAGCTCCGGCGGCGTGATCAGTGCCGACGGCAAGCAGATCGAGTTCAGCTCGCAGGCGCAGAACTTCCGCGCCGACCACCGGTGGGGCACCTTCATCCGCGACCGCGTCGCCGGGACGACGACGCTCTACGACAAGGGCGGCTACCCCGGGATCAGCGACGACCTTCGTCACCAGGTGTCGGCGAGCAGCCCGTCCGACGACGCCTGCGACCTCAACGGCGAGGCCGACGCGACCGTGCACGACCTCGCGACGGGGACCGGCACCCGCGTCTCCATCTCCGCGGACTTCCCGGGCAGCGCCCGCAACGAGGACTTCATCCTGAGAGTCCAGTCGCCGGTGATGAGCCAGGACCGTCGCTATGTCGCGTACGCCTTCACCGACGGCTCGTTCCACACCAGCGCCTACGTCACCGACCGGACCACCGGCAGCACCCGGCGGATCCCGGTGTCAGTTGCCTCCACGAGCCCGGCGGAGGTGTCGATCAGCGCCGACGGCAGCCGGGTCGCGGTGCGCAGCGGCCCTCAGGTCGCCGTGAGCGACTGGATGCGCGGCCAGCTGTGGACGTACGACGTCTCGACGCCCGACACCCACGTCGGGGGCCCGCTGCTCACCGCCGACGGAAGCGCCTTCGCGTTCACCTCGACCCGGACCGACCTGGTCCCCGGCGACACCAACGGGGCGGCCGACGTCTACGTGGCGCACCTCGGCTGACCTGTCAGCGGTGGACGGGCCGCGGCAGGCTCGCGTTGGCGACCCGGTTCTCCGCGTCGATCATCCAGGCGAGCTGCTCGAGGCGCTCGATGATCGCGTGCAGGATGTCGGCGGTCGTCGGGTCCTCGGCGTCCACGTCGTCGTGGATGCGGCGCGCGGTGCCGGTGCCGGCGTACAGGCTCGCGGTGATCAGGTCGACGGCGTCAGCGGTGTTGAGCTCACCGGTCGGGAACTCCGGGAGGCTCGACTTCTCCGCGACGGTGGCCGCGCGGCCATCGGGCGTGACGTAGACGGCACGCATCCGCTCCGCCACCTGGTCGGAGAACTCACGGGCGGCGTCGACGACCTCGTCGAGCGCCAGGTGCAGGTCGCGGAAGTTCAGGCCGACGACGTTCCAGTGCACCTGCTTGCCGACGAGGTGCAGGTCGATCAGGTCGACCGAGAGCTGCTGGAGGTGGGTGGCGAGCTGCTCCGAGGCGGTGAACGGCGGGCGCGCGGTGTGGGTGATCCGGTCGGTGTGCAGGAGATCGCTCATGGCTCCAACCAACCACCTTTTCTGGATCGATTCCAGAAAGGTGAGGCTAGCCTCAACGTCACCCGAGGCCGGGATACTGGGGCCGTGCGCGCCGATCACCCCCTCCGCGATCCACTGGGCTTCGGACGTGGCGGGGAGGGCGCGATCACCGGGACCGTGGTGTGCGCGGCTGCCATCGCCGGCGCCGCCGGCCACCTCGAGTCGACCGCCCAGCTGAGCCTGCTCATCGCCGGCACCGTGATCATCTACTGGATCGCGCACCTGCACGCGATCACCATCGGCAGCGCGTTGAACCGGCACCACCATCCGCTCGCCGCCGTCCGGCACGCGTTCTGGGAGGCACTCCCGATCCTCGGCGCCTCCCTGGTCCCGCTCGGGGTCCTGCTGGTCATGCGGCTGCTCGGCGCCAGCCTGATGACCGGCGCCTGGACGGCGCTCTACGCCTCAATCGTCCTGCTCGCGACCTACAGCTACCAGGCCGGAGCCCGTGGCGGCCTCGGGGTCTCCGGCCGACTCGCGAGCGCCACCGTCGGCGCCCTCGTGGGAGTCCTGGTCGTGATCCTCAAGGCGCTCCTGCACTGAAATGCACCAGAGGCCCACGCAGCGCGCGGGCCTCTGGTGGTGTAGCCGATCAGGCGAGGTCGAAGCGGTCCGCGTCCATGACCTTGACCCACGCGGCGACGAAGTCGCGCACGAACTTCTCCGTCGCGTCGTGGCTCGCGTAGACCTCGGCGAGCGCCCGCAGCTGCGAGTTCGAGCCGAAGATCAGGTCGACGGCGGTCGCGGTCCACTTCAAGTCACCGCTGGCGGCGTCGCGGATCTCGTACACGTTCTCCGCCGACTCCGACGCCTTCCACTCCGCGCCGGGGGCGAGGAGGTTGGCGAAGAAGTCGTTCGTCAGCACGCCCGGCCGGTCGGTGAGCACGCCGTGCTGGGCGCCGTCGACGTTGTTGCCGAGGGCCCGCAGGCCGCCCACCAGGACGGTCATCTCCGGCGCCGAGAGGTCGAGCAGGTAGGCCCGGTCCACCAGCAGCGTCTCCGGCTGGAGCTTCTCGCCGGCCCGCAGGTAGTTGCGGAACCCGTCGGCGCGGGGCTCGAGCACCGCGAACGAGTCGACATCGGTCTGGTCCTGGGTCGCGTCGGTGCGGCCCGCCTGGAACGGCACCGTCACGTCGACGCCGCCGTCCTTGGCCGCCCTCTCGACCGCCGCCGAGCCGGCGAGGACGATCAGGTCGGCGAGGGAGACCTGCGCGCCACCACCGGCGTTGAACTCACCCTGGATGGCCTCGAGCTTCTCGAGGACCCCGGCGAGCTGCGCGGGCTGGTTGACCGCCCAGCTGCGCTGCGGCTCCAGGCGGATGCGAGCGCCGTTCGCGCCACCACGCAGGTCGGTCGAGCGGAAGCTGGCGGCCGAGGCCCACGCCGTCGAGACGAGCTGCGACACGGACAGGCCGGAGTCGAGCACCTTCGCCTTGAGGGCGGCGACGTCGGCGTCACCGACGAGCGCGCCCTCCACAGCCGGGACCGGGTCCTGCCACAGCTGCGGCTCCGGGACCCACGGGCCGAGGTAGCGCGTCACCGGGCCCATGTCGCGGTGCAGCAGCTTGTACCAGGCCTTGGCGAAGGCCAGGGCGAACTCGTTGGGGTTGTCCAGGAAGCGGCGCGAGATCTTCTCGTACGCCGGGTCGAAGCGCAGCGCGAGGTCGCTCGTCAGCATCGTGGGCTTGCGCTTGGGCGAGTCCGCCGCCGGGCCGGGGATGATGTCCTCGGCGTCCTTGGCGACCCACTGGTGCGCGCCGGCGGGGCTCTTGGACAGCTCCCACTCGTACTTGAAGAGCAGCTTGAAGAAGTCGTTGCTCCACCGGGTCGGCGTGGTCGTCCAGGTGACCTCGAGGCCGGAGGTGATGGCGTCGGCGCCCTTCCCGGAGCCGTACGCGCTCTTCCAGCCGAGGCCCTGCGCCTCGAGCGGCGCCGCCTCGGGCTCCGGGCCGACCAGGTCGGCGTCGCCGGCGCCGTGGGTCTTGCCGAAGGTGTGGCCGCCAGCGATGAGGGCGACGGTCTCCTCGTCGTTCATCGCCATCCGGGCGAAGGTGTCGCGGATGTCGCGGGCCGAGGCCAGCGGGTCCGGGTTGCCGTTCGGGCCCTCGGGGTTGACGTAGATGAGGCCCATCTGGACGGCGCCGAGGTTGTCCTCGAGGGTCCGCTCGTCGGCGTACCGCTCGTCGCCGAGCCAGGTGTCCTCGGGACCCCAGAAGATCTCCTCCGGCTCCCAGACGTCCTCGCGACCGAAGCCGAAGCCGAAGGTCGTGAAGCCCATGTCCTCCAGAGCGACGTTGCCGGCGAGCACCAGCAGGTCGGCCCACGAGATCTTCTGGCCGTGCTTCTGCTTGACCGGCCAGAGCAGGCGGCGGGCCTTGTCGAGGTTGCCGTTGTCGGGCCAGCTGTTGAGCGGCGCGAACCGCTGGCCGCCGTCACCGGCGCCACCGCGGCCGTCGTAGATCCGGTAGGTGCCGGCGGCGTGCCAGCTCAGCCGGATCATCAGTCCGCCGTAGTGGCCGAAGTCGGCCGGCCACCAGTCCTGCGAGGTGTTCAGGACCTCGACGACGTCGCGCCGGAGCTCGGCGAGGTCGAGCTTCGCGAACTCGGCGGCGTAGCTGAAGTCCTCGCCGAGCGGGTTGCCCTTCGACGAGTGGCTGTGCAGCACGGAGAGGTCGAGCTGGTTGGGCCACCAGTCCCGGTTGGTGTGCGGGCGTCCGCCCGTCTTCGGGGTGGGCGCGTCGAGTGCGGGGTTCTCGCTCTCGCTCCCCTGTGCACCCCCCTGGGCACCGTTGTGCGCGACGGGGCATCCATCCTGGCTCATGTGTTTCCTTCCACGGGTTTCACTGGTCATTGCGTGCAGCGGAACAGGTGGGGCACAGGCCCCAGTAGACGACCTCGGCCTCGTCGACCACGAAGCCGGAGTCGTCGGAGGCGGTCAGGCAGGGCGCGTGGCCGACGGCGCAGTCGACATCGGCGATGGCGCCGCAGGAGCGGCAGACCACGTGGTGGTGGTTGTCGGCGACGCGCGACTCGTAGCGCGCGACCGAGCCGGACGGCTGGATCCGGCGTACGAGTCCGGCGGCGGTCAGCGTGTGCAGCGAGTCGTAGACGGCCTGGTGGGACACGTCGGGGAGCTCGCGTCGTACGGCGCCGATGATCGACTCGGTGTCGGCGTGCGGGTGCGACTCCACGGCACTCAGTACGGCGGTCCGCGGCCGGGTCACCCGCAGCCCGGCATCCCGCAGCAGCTGCTGGAGATCGGGCGCCGGGGTCACCTCGGCAGTCTTGCGCGCTTTCTGGAACGAGTCAAGAATCGCTGGGCGGCGCGGCCTCCGTGTCGACGGCCTTCGTGTTGGCCGTGATCGAGTTGATCAGGTTCTGCGCGATGCCCAGCCCGGCGCCGCCCATCGTCATCGCCTTCGCCAGCAGGTCCTCCATGCCCTCGCCGCCGTTGAGCACGACCAAGTTGTCGACGTTGGCCATCGCCTGCGCGCCGGCAGCCACGATCTCGGGGTAGCGCTCGGCGATGATCTGCGCGATGACCGCGTCCTGGTTCTCGGCGAGCGCGTCGGCGCGAGCCTTGATGCCCGCGGCCTCGGCGAGACCCTTGGCCTGGATCACCGCGGCCTCGGCGTCACCAGTGGCCTTGGTCGCCTCGGCCTCGGCGTTACCGGTCAGCGTCGTCTGCTGGGCCTCGGCCTGGGCGCGCGCGATCGCCGCGTCCCGCTCCGCGTTGGCGATGGTCACCTGGCGGTAGGCCTCGGCGTCCGCCGGCTTGCGGACCTCGGTGTTGAGCACCTTCTCCTGGCGCTGCGCGTCGAGCTCGGCGGCCGCCGTCTCTGCCCGGACGACCTCCTGGCGCGCCTGGGCCTGCATCAGCGGGCCGGCCTGGGCCGACTCGGCCTTGGCCTTGTCGACGTCGGCCTGGTACGCCGCCTGCTCGATCTGGGACTGCCGGACCGCCTCCGCCTTGCGGGCGTCGGCGACCTGCTCGGCCTGGGTGGCCTCCTGGTCGCGCTGCGCGGCGGCGATGCGCGCAGCTGCCTCGATCGCGGCCGCCTGCGGCTTGCCGAGGTTGTTGATGTAGCCGACCTCGTCGTCGATCTCCTGGATCTGCAGGGAGTCCACGATCAGGCCCAGCTTGCCGAGGTCGTCGGCCAGCGACGACCGGATCGCGCTGGTCAGCGACTCGCGGTTGTGCAGCATGTCCTCCACCGACAGGCCACCGACGATCGCCCGCAGGTGGCCGGCGAAGAGCTCGTGGATGGTCCCGACCAGGACGTCCTCGGTCTGCTCGAGGAAGCGCCGGGCCGCGTTGGCGATGCTGGACTTGTCGTCGGCGACCTTGAAGACGACGACCCCCTTCACCGTCAGCGGGATCGACTGGTTGGACGGCGCCTTCACCGTGAGGGTCGTCGTACGCAGGCCGAGGTAGAAGCGGCGTACGGTCTGGAAGCCGGGGATGACGGCGGTGCCGCGCCCGACGACGATCTTGAAGCCGCGACCGGTGTCACCGGGCATGTCCGCCGAGCTGTCACCGTGCGCGCCGAGGCCGGAGATGATCAGCGCCTCGTTGGGCTCGGCGACCCGCCAGACCAGCTTGAAGGCGAGGATGAGCACGACGAGCGCAACGAGTGCGGCGCCGGCGATGGTCAGGATCGAGGTCACAGAGGGCTCTCTTCAGAGTCGCGGGGTGGTCGGGCCGGTGAGAAGCGGGATGTCACATCGCCGCGGAGACGAAGACGATGCGCGGTTGCGTGTAGGACATGACGCGCACGAGCGTGCCGATCGGGATCGTGTCGGTGCCGATGTACGGGTAGGCGTTGAACGCCTCGCTGCCTCCGCGGACGGGCAGGATCACCTCACCGACGAGGCCGGGACCGACGGTCCCGGTCACCCGGCCCTCCTGCCCGACGACGCCGCCGTCATCACGGTCCACCGAGGAACGGCGTGTCATGGTGCCTCCGAGTCTGTGGCAGGAGCGGCGTTCGGATGTCCCGAACGGCATCCCGTGACGGGATTCAACCAGTGGAACGGGCGGTGCGCACCCGACTTCGCCGGAGTGCCACCGGACGGCGTCAGGACCCGCGGGTGAAGAACTCCAGGGCGGTCTTCGTCTTGGTCGCCTGGTCACCGCCGAGATCGACGCCGCGACCCTCCAGGAAGGCCCGCGTCGCCTGCGCCACCTCGAACGCGTCGGCCGGCGCGCACTTGGTGGAGAGCTCGAGGACGCGGGACCCGTCGGGATAGCCCCACAGCTCGGCGACCAGGCGACGGTCGAGGCCGGACGGCACGAACCGCAGCTTGAGCAGCGTGATCGGGCCGAGGACGGCGAGCCGGTCCAGCTCGGTCCCCTCGGGGGCATGCTGCGCGAGGAAGGCTCGCTGCGCCTTGCTGAACAACGAGTGCACGCTCCGCTCGCCGTTCAGCGCCGCCTTGACCTTGCCCGCCCGCAGCTTGCGCTTGAGCCGAGCGGAGCAGACGAATCCGCCGGGCATGGCGTCGACCTCGACGGCGAAGCCCGACAGCTCCCGGAGGTCCGCGGACAGCTCGCTCGGCGTCACGGGCCGCAGCTTGACCACGGCGTCGTCACCCGCGCGCGTACGCCGCACCCGGACGACCACGCCCCGCCTGTTGAGGGCGAGGTCCGGGGTGTCGAAGAACGTCACCTGGCACAGGTCGGCGTCCAGCGGGTCGATCCCCAGCGCCCCGGTCACCGTGTGGTGGTCACGATCGGGGACCGTGAGCTTCAGCTCGACCGAGTCGGCACCCGGGAGCAGCGCCGTCAAGGCGGCGAGGTCGGCCTCGGAGTAGCCGCGTGGCACGAACGGGACCTCGGTCATGGGCTTGTCTCCCTGGTCGTGAGCAGCTCCCCCACCACTAGGGCTACCACAGCGCCGGGCATCACGACAGGCAACTGCTCCCCGCCGCGACGAATCGGTGCGGACCAGCCCCGCTCGATAGGTTTGTCCGCGTGTCCGACAACCGCCCACGCCGTACCTTCGCGGTGATCAGCCACCCTGACGCCGGCAAGTCCACTCTCACCGAGGCCCTGGCGCTGCACGCGCGGGTCATCACGGAGGCGGGGGCCGTGCACGGCAAGGGCGGGCGCCGCGCCACTGTGTCCGACTGGATGGAGATGGAGAAGGCCCGCGGCATCTCGATCACGTCGGCGGCGCTCCAGTTCGTCTACCGCGACCACGTCGTCAACCTGGTCGACACCCCCGGTCACAGCGACTTCTCCGAGGACACCTACCGCGTGCTCTCCGCGGTCGACTCCGCCGTGATGCTGGTCGACGCCGGCAAGGGGCTCGAGCCGCAGACGCTCAAGCTCTTCAAGGTCTGCGCGCTGCGCGGCATCCCGGTCATCACGGTCATCAACAAGTGGGACCGACCCGGCCTGGCCGCGCTGGAGCTGATGGACCTGATCGAGCAGCAGATCAAGCTGCGCCCCACTCCCCTGACCTGGCCGGTCGGCGAGGCCGGCGACTTCCGCGGCGTGCTGGACCGTCGTACGGGCGAGTTCGTGAAGTACACCCGGACCGCCGGCGGCGCGACCCGGGCGCCCGAGGTCCGGATGCCGGCCTCCGACGTGGCCGAGGTCGACGCCACGGTCTGGCACGACGCCGTCGAGGAGCACGAGCTGCTCTCGGCCGACGACGCCGACCACGACCAGGAGGGCTTCCTCGCCGGGCGTACGACGCCGGTCATGTTCGCCTCCGCGCTGCAGAACTTCGGCGTCGCCCAGCTCCTCGACCTGCTCCTCGACCTGGCGCCGGCGCCGCACGCCACCGAGGGCGTCGACGGGTCCGTGCGCGAGGTCTCGGACGAGTTCAGCGCGTTCGTCTTCAAGGTGCAGTCCGGCATGAACGCCGCCCACCGCGACCGGGTCGCCTACGCGCGCGTCGTCTCCGGTGAGTTCGACCGCGGCATGATCGTGACCCACGCCGCGACCGGCCGGCCGTTCGCCACGAAGTACGCCCAGGCCGTCTTCGGTCGCGAGCTGTCCTCGATCGAGCACGCCTACCCCGGCGACATCATCGGCCTGGTCAACGCCCAGGCCCTGCGGGTCGGTGACACGATGTACGTCGGCGACCGGATCGAGTTCCCGCCGGTCCCGAGCTTCGCGCCCGAGCACTTCCAGACCGCCACGGCCGCGGACATCGGGCGCTACAAGCAGTTCCGCCGCGGCATCGACCAGCTCGACCAGGAGGGCGTGGTCCAGGTCCTGCGCTCCGACCTCCGCGGCGACCAGTCCCCCGTCCTCGCCGCCGTCGGGCCGATGCAGTTCGAGGTCGTCCAGGAGCGGATGACCAACGAGTTCAACTCCCCCATTCGGCTCTCGCGGCTGGACTACCAGCTCGCCCGCCGTACCGACGCCGCCGGAGCGGCCGCTCTCTCCGGTGCCCGCGGCTGCGAGGTCCTGCAGCGCTCCGACGGCACCTACCTCGCGCTCTTCGTCGACAAGTGGCGCGCCGGCACCACCGCCCGCGACAACCCGGACGTGCTGCTCGAGGAGCTGCCGGCCGGCGGCGGCTGAGCCGAGTCGAACCGGTGGTCGCTGAGCCCTCGGCGACCCGCCAGCGAGATCAGGAGAAGCCCGGTCAACAGCCCGGCGAGGACGAACAGCAGGCCGACGTACCCGTCGACGATCTCGATCCGGTTCTCTCGCAGCACCTGCGCGGTCGTCGACCCCGCTGGCATCACCGGGCCGACGATGTCGGGTATCCGGCCGGGGAGCACCTGGATGAAGAGCTCGGCCGTGGAGAAGACCAGCGCGGTGCCGACTGTCGCCGCGAGGAGCGCGGCAGCGCAGCATTCACGAAGGACCCGGGTCAGGTAGGCGACGAGGCCGGCCGAGAGGGCCGTGCACATCGCGACCACGACGAGGCCTCCGGACGCGTCGCGCGGCATCGTCGGCGAGAGCCAGACGACCGCGGCCCACAGGGAGCCCGCTATCAGGCCACCGCCTGCACCGACGGTGAGGGTGGTGGTGGCGAATGCCCTCCGAGCCACCCGCAGCGTCGTCGTGACCAGCAGGCCGACGACCACGGCCACCACGAGCAGGTAGAAGCGCCGGCTCGCCTCGTTGCCGTTGAGCCAGCCATGGCTCTCGCCCACGGCCTGCCCGACGAAGACGGCCGCGATGCCGAGGCCGCCGACCCGCACCGCGATCGGTGTCGAGCCGGCTCGCGCCCGTTGCCGCACGGCCGCCGCGAGGCACCCCATCGCGAAGGCGATCCGGGCCGGTCCGTCGGCGACCGACCCGACCTCGGCACGCATCGCCTCTCGCCACTCGGACAGCTCGTCGGACGGCAGCACCCGCCCTGCCCATCGCACGAGCAGGCTCGCCAGCCGCGAGCTCGCCGAGGTCTCCCGGTCATGGGTCATCACGCCTCCACGGGGCGCATCGACAGGTGGACACTCTCCTGGTGTGACCACTCTCGTGCGAGAGCCGCCCCGGTCGCCGTGAGCCGGTACTCGTGGCGAGGCGGCCTGCCCCGCGGTGCGGGGCTCTCCCACCGGGACTCGAGGCACGCTCGCTCGTGCAGCCGGATCAAGATCGGGTACAGGCTGCCGGCGCCGATCCCGACCTCGGAGCCGAGGTCGTAGCCGTGCCGCCAGGCGTCGGGAGACGCCACGAACGCGGTCAGCACGCGTCGGGTCTGGGGCGAAGGTCTACGAGCCATGGGCAAAGGTCTACCTAGATCGACTTCTGTGGCGTCGACATCGACGCCGGAATACCCCATCCCGATGAACCTCGACGCGGGTCGGCGCCGGCACCAGGTCGCGGTCAGTCGTTCCGGATCTCCGCACCGTGCACCGTGACGGCCCAGATGACCAGGACGTCGAGGGCGATCATGATCGTCGACCAGACCGGGTACGCCGGCAGGAAGATGATGTTGGCGACCGCGCTCAGCATCGCGACGATCACGGCCACCACCCGCGCCCAGGTCTGGCCCGCCAGCAGGCACACGCCCACCAGGATCGCCAGTGCACCGCCGATGATGTGCGTCCAGCCCCACGTCGTGTAGTCGACGTTGACGACCAGTCCCTGCGGCCCGACGAGGAACACCTCGTCCCGGAAGACCGCGACCAGGCCCTGGATGACGTGGAACGTGCCGACCAGCACCAGCATGAAGCCGGCGAAGACCACCCAGCCGACCCAACCGGTCTGGCGACTCGTGCCCATTGCCCGGTTCTCGTACGACGCGTGATTGCTCATGGCGGTGACCTCGACTTCCCGTAGGTCCGCCCAGCATGGCGTGGTCGGGACCCGCTCGGCCTCATCCACATTGGGTGAACCGCAGGCACGCAAAATCTCGTCCGGCCGGGATGGCGACCGTCCCCACCTCGTGGCGAGACACTGGGGAGATGACGGGAGGAGCTGACCATGCCGCCCCAGCGCTGACGGTCTGGATCTACGACACGGCACTCGGTGCCGCGGCCGGCTCGGTCCGGCTGCGGAACCTGAGGGATCGAGGCGCCCTCCAGGTCTACGACGCGATCACGGTCTCGTGGATGGCCGGCGTCCACCAACCCCGGATCGGACACCTGCGGTACGAGACGTCGGCCGGGGCCGCCCGCGCCTCCGTGCTCGGCGGCATGGTCGGCCTGATCTTCCTCGCCCCGAGCGCCGCGGCGGCCGCCGGCGCGGGCATCGCCGACCTGGCCCGGCGACTCGAGGGAACCGGGATCGACCGGGCGTTCCTCGAGGAGATGCACGCACAGCTGCGGCCCGAGACCTCCGCACTGCTGGTGCTGTCGGGAGCCGTCGACCTCGACGTGGTCCGCCCCGCGGTCGAGCGTGGCCTGGCCCGTGGCGACGTCGTCCTCATGCACGCCCAGCTGCAGCTCGGCGCACCGGGCGTCCTCCGCGAGGTCGTGCGCGAGCTCCGCGGCTACACCGGCGGAGCGTAGCCAGCCGTCAGCGGCCTCCCCGGTGGTCCGGGTTGAGGGTGCGCCGTACGAGCACCCCGATCTTGTCGATCCGGTGCTCGGGGTTGCCGAACCGGTCGGTCCAATAGTTGCCGCGGGCATGGTCCTCCGGCGTGGCACAGGTCGAGATGGTGATGTAGCCGCGGTGCGGCTCCTTGCCGGGCTTGCCCGGCACCGCGGCACGCTGCGCCCGCAGCGACTTCGCCGACCGGAACGACACCCACCGGGTGTCGACGATGCGGTAGACGTAGCGCCACCTACCCACGTCGACGAGCACCCGCGCGTCGCGGCGCAGCGACGGCGTACGCCGGAACACGCCGCCGTGAGAGGTGCGGTGCGCCGTCACCTGGTAGTTGCCGAGACCGCCCGCGCCGGCGCCGCCGTGGGGACCGAAGGGACTCGCGGCGATGCCCCGGTTCTGGATCCGCGTCCCCGGCCCGTCGTCGGTCTTGCCGCGGTAGGCGATGACCGGCAACCGGCGGATGCCGACGGCCCGGATGGTCAGGCGGGCGTCGCGGTGCCTGCCGCCGCTGTACACGACCTCCGGGTCCGCGCTCCGCGTCGCGGCCGAGCCGGCGTGGCCGGCGACCGGGACGGCCGCCGCGGGTCCCGCCTGGGCACCGATGAGTACGGCGGCCACGACCGCTGCGAGCAACGTGGGGGTCAGACGCATACGTCGTTCTTACCCACTGACCATGAGACCGATGGCCGCGGTCCGTCGCCCCGGGGGCCAAAACGCGATCCGCCTGCGTCCTCGCCCGACTATCGTCCACCCATGGGCCCGGAGCGGCAGGTCAGTTCTACGGCGGTCGTCGACGTCGCCGAACAGCCCGCTGCTGCGCCGATGGCAGCGCCCGCGAGACCGTGGCCGCTGCCGGTCGCCGCCTCGACGGCTTTCGACGGCGCCGCGCTCTCGAACGCCGGCACCGAGCCGTCGCATGCCGGGCCGCTCGCCCGGCTGCGCCGGATGGACCCGGGCCGGGCAGCGGCCGCGCCGGCTGCTGCGCCCGACCGCGTGATCCGTCGGATCGTCCCCCATGGCCGAAGGCAGTTCAACCGGTACATGGAGGAGGACGACGAGACGCTGACGAAGATCACCAAGAAGACGTACGACGCCATGGTCGACTCGGACGAAGATGCCGCGGTCACGGAGGAGAGCGGCTACGTCTCCTTCAAGCTGGAGGCCGGTGAGAAGCAGGCGCACTGGGACATCGACGACAAGGTCATGGAGTGGAGCGGGAAGGTTCTCTCCGCCGTACGGACCTTCGACCTGCCGGTCAGCTGCATCGAGGCGGCGGAGCACATCGTGTGGCAGTCCGGCGAGGACGACGCCCAGGACTGGCACGAGGATCTCGCGGACGACAAGTCCGTCGACGTGTTGATGGGATCGACGCGGAAGAGGAACACGTCGGTCGTCGCTGCGAATGTCGGGACGGACAACCTGACGAAGAAGCTCCCGAAGCACAGGAGCCTCAACTTCGACATCTATCCGCTGAGAGTCGGCGAAGGCATCGTCGCCATCGATCCCGACGAGCCCGCGACGTCCCTGCACGCCGTCGCGGTCGTCGCGGTGAACAACGGCACCCGCCAGTTCATCGTGGTGGAACGAAATGCCGGCAAGACCTCCGGCTCGACCAACACCCTCGACAGCAAGTGGCTGCTCAACGTCTACAACTCGGCGGAGGCGTTCCGCGCCTCGATGGGACCCGACTACATCGTCGGCAAGCTGCGGAGGTAGCACCCACTCGGTGTCGGCTGGCGGCAGCCGACCGGTGCCGGTCTCCCGACCCGGCTCGACTCAGGAGACGACAGCCGCGACTCCCAGCACGATCAGCATGACCAGACCAACACCCAGGAACACGGGGCCGATGTTCCGACGATGCCGATCCCCGCCCTCGTCGACCGGGCTCCCGGTCGACGAGGGCCAGCCTTCCGGAAACCTCGATCGATAGCCACCGACCACGATGAGTGCCACGGCGGCGATGAGCGCCGTCTCGAGCCAGTCGGTCGCCGGCGCCAGCCACACGAGCACCACGACGCCGACGAGGACCGGAAGGAGCACCACTGCAATCTTCGCAGCAGCCGTCACGGCGTTCCTCATGGACTCGTCGAGCGGCTCTTGGTCGAGATCTGACTCAGCACCTGACTGCCCCAATCTGCCCTTGAGGCAAGCGCCCGACGGCGTTAGCGAGAGTCACAGTCGCAGTCCACGTAGCGCACCTACCCAACGAGATCGTGACCGCGGCGGTGGTACCGAGCGCGAGCGCCCACCCTCTCAGCGCCTTCATCGTCAACGAGAAGAGGGTCTTGAGGGCCGCCTTCACGATCTTCGAGACGTTCCAACCGTTGTTCCAGAGACCAGCAACCGCGTCCAGCGCGCCGCTCAAGGACAAGCCCCTGGCGACAGCCGCCATTCCGGCCCGCGTCATGACCATCGATACCTTCAGGCCCCAAGGAACCTGAACCAGGCCGAACATGGTGCTCTTCCACACAAGGTCCAGCCGATAGGTGAAGTACTTGTGCTTGTACTCGAAGAACATCCCCGTGGTGTCGGACAGGTTCACCGGGTCCGGCGGGTACACGTAGGCGTTGTCGCTCCCGCCTTGAACGGCGTCTCTCGACAGGAACCGTCCGGTCGCCGGGTTGTAGAGACGCGCACCCATGAGGACAAGTCCCCCGACGCTCTGGCCGTCTCGCTGTTCCGTGCCGAGCCAGCCGTAGCGGCCGGGCACAGCAGTGCCGAGGAGTGGGGCACCGAACTCGTTGTACTTCGTGAATCCGCCCCAGGTCGTGCCACCGAGGTCGATGTTGGCGATGACGTCGCCATGGGCGTTGAAGGTGGGGACCGACGACGTGCCGGACGAGTTCTGGACGATGGCGAGAGCGCCGTCGAGTCCCTTGACGTAACGGGTCCAGCTGACCGTCCATGCCGTGTACGAGTTGGGGCGGATCCTGGTCTCCGTCCAGGCTGGGTTGTCCGACGTGTCGGTGTAGTGGTTGGTGGTCTCGATGAGAGAGACGCCGCTGGTGAGCATCTTCGTGGTCGAGATCCGACCCAGCGGGTCGAGGGTGTAGTTCTGGCTCTGAGCGCCTTGGGCGAGGGTGGCGACCATGTCGTTCGCGTAATAGGTGCCCGTCACGTTCCCGTTCGTCGGGGTGTTGGTGTCACCGGCGCCCAAGGTCGTCGTGCGCCCGAGGTCGTCGTACGTGTAGCCCGCGTTGGTGATGCGGTCGGCTGAGTCGTAGCTGCTGGTCTTCGTCGTGGCCACGGTGGTGCTCTGGCACTTGCCAGCCGCGTTGGGGTTGTAGGTGGTCAGACTGGTTCGGTTGGAGTCGGCGGTCAGGGCGTACTTGCGGGTCGAGCAACCCTGGCCGGTGATCTGGTCCGCGGCCTGCGTGAGCCGGCCTCGGTTGTCGTACTGGTAGTCGACCGTGCCAGACGGTTCGGTCATCCGCCGGACGCGCCCACGGACGTCGACGACGTTGTCGCTCTGCTGACCCATGAACCAACCGCTCGGCACCTGCGCCCGGGTGGTGAGATCTCCCGCCAGGTTGTAGACGCGGAAGTCGCCGGTGGCAGTTGCTCCAGGGGTCTGCTGTAGTCCGAGGTTGCCGTTGGCGTCGTACGACCCGCGGACCGAAGCCGCGACGCCTGAGATGCCCACGTTGACGCTCGTCGGGGCACCGCGGTGTTCCTCGGTGGTGCTTGTGCTCAGTCCGAAGTCGGTGAAGGTCTCGTTGTAGGCGTAGGTGTAGGTGCCCTTGCCGTCGTTGACGGTGGCCAACTGGGCTGCGCCGTTGTAGGTGGTCGTCGTGGTGTTGCCGGCGCCGTCCGTCTGGCTCGTGACGCGCCCCCAGGTGTCGTAGCTGGTCACCATCGTCATGGAGCCGTTGCTGACCGAGGTGGGCAGTCCCGTGCTGCTGCTGTAGCTGGTAGTTGTCGCGGGCACGGCCTGGTCAGCGACTCCGGCAGTCGTCGTCGCAGCACGGATCGTGCGGCCACCCCGGTCGAACTGGTTGACCTGCGTCTTCTTGGCGACGCCGGTGACGGTGGTCGCGTTCGCCGAGCTGGGCACGGTGACGATTCGGGTGGGGCTGCCACCCGCGGAGTACCCGACGTACGTGGTGGCCGGGATTCCCTGCCCGGTCGCTGGTTGCGCATGCGGTCCTTCCCAGCAGACCTGTCCGGCCCAAGCCGCGTTGTTGCGGCACTCCGCGCGGGACGCGCTTCCGTCGGCCGTGTAGTACACGGTGTCGTGCCAACGGGTCTCTTGACCGGTGGCAGCTCCTTCGGCAGTGCGTTCCTGGACGACCCGGCCGGTGGTGTCGTATCGGTAGATGGTCGTGTCCGATCCCGAGCCGTTCTGCACCTTGACCTGGGTGGGCTTGCGCAGGACCCAGCCACTGGCGTCACCGGCGGCTGCCGGGTCGTAGCGGTAGCGAATCTCCTTGGTGTCGTACAGGTGGGTCGAGGAAGAGGACGGCGTGGTCTGGTTGATCGCCCAGGTCCCTGCCGTCGCCTCGTCGGTCGCCGACGAGCGGGTCGCGACCGCGACACCGAAGCCACCATCGGGGATGGTCTCCAGGTCGCGGCCAGGCGCGTCCGCGAGGTCCACTTCGTCGTCGTAGTCGTACTGGGTCAGGGAGCGAAGCTGGAGGATGCTGCCGGCCTCGTTCATCGCCTGGACCGTCGGCCCGTACTGGGCCTCGACCCTGTTGCCCGAGGCGTTGTAGAGGACCTGGCTTGCGTAACGGTCCGCTGCCGCGGCCGAGTTGGCGGCATTGCCGGCCCCGTCAGCGATGGCCCGCTCCCTACCGGCCGGCGAAAGGGACCAGATCTCGTTGCCGTAGGAGTCGTAGCGCGAGGTCGAGATCTGCCAAGCGGATGCGCCGTAGTTGGCGGTGTTGGTGAGCCGGCCGGCGTTGTTCCAGTAGTACAGCTGGGCGTACTTCCAGTCCGTGGCCGAAGGGTTTGCGGCGGGGACTCTGTCGGGTCCGAAGACGCCGGCGCCGGTCTCGGGCGCGTTGTTCGTCTGCTGTCCCCAGGCAGCAGTCTTCGCCGCCGAGAGGTTGGGGAGTCCCTGGCTCTCACTGTTGAGCGACAGCCCGTAGCGGATGGTCCAGGTGGCGTTGCCCGAGCCGACGGCGGAGTCCTGTTGGCGGGTGACGGTGGTGACGGAACCGTCGGTGGCGTAGTTGATCTGCCAGGGCTTGAGACCCGGAAGGGTGACCTTCGTCAGCCGGGTCTTGGTTCCCGAGATCGCGTACTCGTACGTCGTCTTCAGGGCAGCAGCGCCGTCACCGAGCCGCGGGTCCCACGCGGCCTGGAGCGTGCCGTTGGTGTTGTACGCGTACTTCGCGACGGAGGTCGTGCTGACGCCGGCGTCGCTGTCAGGCAGACCGTCGTTGTCGACGTCGCCGTCGCCGTTGTCGAGCTTCGGGTCCCAGCCTTGGTAGTCGACGCTCTCCAGCCGCTTCTGTCCACCAACGGTGGTGTAGGTGAGGTGCAGCGCCTCGCATCCCGTCGGCAGAGAGGTGGGGGTGCAGGTCACCGTCGCACCGGGCGGCGGAGGTGCGATGATCCAGCTCGGCAGGCCGCTGCTGTCGTAGTAGTAGCTCGTCGTCGACGCTGCGGCCGTACCGACGGTGGCGGTCGGGACCCAACGGCCCGAGCGCTGCTCGAAGGTCGTGCTCTCTCCGTCACGGTCGGTGTACGTGAGGACACCGGTCGCGGGGTCGAGGTTGAGCCTCGACCCGAGTGCGACGGCGTCTCCTTGTGGGGCGAACGGCCCGGTGAGGGCCGACGCCGCCGGGCTGCCGCTCTTGTAGACGTAGGAGATGCCGTCGGGCGTGGTCAGGACGAACGAGCCGTTTGCCTCACGCTGGTCGATGACCACGTAGGCAGCGGGCCCGCCGGTGGCGATGCTCGCGGACCAGCCCGGACCGAAGACGCCGGCGGCACCGACGGCGGGCTCGGAGTTGGACAGGTGTGAGCGGGCGATCGCGAGTGATCCAGCCGCGGCTTCCATCGCTCCGGTCTGGAACTCACCAGTGCCGAGACTCACCTCGCCCGGGCCGACGGCCGCCGTCGGGGATCCCATCAGGCTGTCATGGGCGTTGAGCTGGACGGTCACGCTCGGGGAGATCCGGTCGGCGCCGCCGGACGGGTAGCTGAAGACGACCCGGGTCTCGATGCTCATGGGTGCCGAGAACCCCAGCTCGGCCGCCGGCGTCCAGATCACCTCAGGCAGGGACGAGAGGTTCGTGGTGTTGACGACGGATCCCTGCCAGGAGGCGCCGCCGCTGGTCCGAAGCGCAGTGGCGTCCATCCACGGGGTACCGAACACGCGGTACTGGAGCTTGGCGGAGGTCGCTCCGGCGGCCGAGGCAGCACCGTAGGTGAACGTCTTGGCGGTCCCAGCACCGGCTGCGGGTGTGGTGATGACCGCGGTGCCCGTGCCGAACGAGTAGGTCTTCCATGCGGACGCGCGCCCCGACGTCGACAGTCCGCGGACCTTGAGCTCGGTCCATCCGGCAGCAGGGATGGCGATGCCGGTCTTGGTCGCAGCGCCCGAGCCGTTGGCCGGCAGCCTGGTCTGGGTGACCCCGTTGAGGGTCCACTCGAGCTCGGCGGCGTAGGTGCTGGTGAAGGTGCAGTTCATCGAGCTCGCCGGTGCGGTCGAGTACCAGGTCGCGTCCGCCGTGGTGGGGCAGGCGACAGCCACCGAGGCGGGTTGCTGGTAGTTGACGGTGAACTGTTGCCAGGGCGACCACGGTCCTGTGTCGGAGCCGTCGTCGGCGACGGAGCGCGCGTAGTAGGTCGTCCCGTTGGAGAGCACCGTCGTGGGAGTGCACGTAGAGGTGGTTCCCGACTGGACGTAACCGGTCGTGCAGGAGGCCACCACCGGGGAACCCGCGGTGTTCGTCTCGTGGATCTCGGTCTTGTAGCGCACGGTCCCGAGGTCGGGATCCGTCGCTGACGTCGACCACGACGGCTTGGCTACCCGCGTGTGGTAGGTGCCGTCCCAGGTCTGGGCATCGCTCGGGATCGGCACCGAGGGCGCTGCCGGCGCGCTGCTCGCCGTGATCGTGATCTTGGGAGGGTTCGTGGCGAACCAGTCGTCGTACTCACGCCACCCCGAGACCGTCGCATCGGTGGCGGCGACACTGAGCCCGAAGTTCTCGGCACCGCCGGCCCAGGCCTGGGCGATGTCGGTGATGTCCCAGTTGTCCCATCCGGCGGTGCCGCAGCCGGTCGGTCCACCCTTGGCCGACTGTACGGCGACGGACTCGCCCGCAGTGGTCGTGACCGGGTTCGCCCACTCGAGGACGGCCCACTCCTCCGTCAGCCGCCGCACCTTCAGCGATACGGGGTCGCAGCTGTTAGACGTCTCCGCGTACATCGACAGGGACGCCGAGGTGACCGCTCCCGCAGGGAACGTGGACTGGTCGAACAACAGAACAGTCTCGTAGGTGGTCGGGCCAGAGCTGTCCCGGCCCGCGAGCGCACGCCAGTCCCACATGGGCGACGCGGGCATGGGGGTCGTGATCGTCGCCGTCGCCATCGCGCTGGCCGTGAAGGTCGGGTCGATGGTGACCGGGTAGACCGTGTCCGGGTCGTTCAGGAACTCGCTGTCGGGCTTGAGGGTCATCACCGTCTGATCGCCATGCCGGCCGACCTCCGTGGTCAACGGCACCACGGTGGGCTTTCCAGAGGGGCCGATGCCGGTGTCCCACATCGTCGGCGCCGGCGCCGACAACATCTCTCCCTTGCCGCCGGTGATCGTGAGCGTCCCGTCTCCGGACTCATTGAGCTTGGCGCCCGCGATGTCGAGCTCGATCGGGATCTCGAGCTCGTCGTCCGGTGCGGCGCGAAGCACGACGGAGTGCGAGAAGCCGTCCGGCAACGCCTCGACGACCAAGTCGCCATCGGGAACGACGTCCGGGTAGGTCAGGGTCGAGCCATCGACGGTCGGCGTCGGGAGCGCGGTCGGCCACGACCACGAGAGATCCTTGCCGTTCACATCGGTGAACGCGACCAGGGGAGCGTCGCCGCCGTTCGAGAACCGCATTCCGCCGACCGCAGACTTCGGCTGCCACAAGCCGCCATTCTTGGCCAGCTCCGTGTCGATGGGTGCCCACTCGCCGGTCTGGGGGTCCGCGGCACGCACCGGGGCCGCGAAGGACTCGGTCGTCCAGGTGCCGTCGGGGTTGGCGAACATCTGAGTCGTCGGGGTACGCCGTGACAGGTCCTCGACCCGCTCCTCGCGGCTGGAGGCCGCCAACGCCGCCGAGAGCGTGTCGGGGCGATCCGACACACCGTCACCATCGGAGTCCAGGTTCGCGTCGGGCGGCGTGCTCGGCGCCGTCACCAGACGGGATGGAAGCGATGTCGCAGCGACGGCGGGCAGCTGCGCCCCGCTCACCAGCAGAGCGGCCGACAGGACGGCGAGCGAGGCGAGCCGCACAGGCGTACGAGGATTCACGAGTTACCTCTCGAGCGAAGTGGTCGGAGAGGAATGTGGCACGGCATCCGTCGGCGCGGAACGTATTGAAATATATCCTCGCCGATTCGCAGGGATTGACTAGACCAGTCGCTGCCGCGTCGACCTGCGAGCGCGCGTTGGAGTCGTCAGGTGGTCGGCAAGGAGCGGGGCCGTCATGTTGGCAAGTTTTGGCAAGTCGATGCCGCCGCGGTGCGCCACCGCGTGACATTCGCAGTCGGGAACGGGCCGCCCTGACCGGACTGTCGACTGCTGCGGTCGGCAAAGCAGCTTGATCGGGACGTTGGCAAGATTTGGCAAGTCCTCGATGTTGCGTGTCCTTGCGTGACAGTCACTGCCGGGAACGGGCGTCATCCTGACCTTCGGCTCGCGCTCGGCTGCCCCTCGTGTGCAACGTACGTTCGGGCATCTTTGGTCCGGCGCACATGAGCCACCGGCGGTACGTTTCGTCAGTCGCCCCGTGCGAACGGATAAAACGCCAAACAAAAGGAGACAGGGTTGTCAGGATGCAGGCCGCGTAGAAGACCAATTGGCCGAACCCTTCGAAGTTCGATCGGTACCCACCACCGAACAGCGGTATTGCCACGGTGATAATGAGAGACGTCAGCCACAACGAATGCAGTACGACGCCAGATAGGCAGCCGCGTACGCTAACGGGCACTTCGCCCAGCAGAGCCTCATAGACCTGTCCGAAGGTCTTGTATCCCGACACCAGCGGAATCCAGGCAAGAACCAAAAATAGGCCGGGCGTCCACAGTGCGGATGCCGCTAAGAGGAGCGCGAAAGGCAGAAGAATGGCCACGCCGGCAGCCGCTAGCGAGCGCATACCCGGAGATCGCACTGCGCCATCAAGTTCGCTCATCCGAGCCACCGTGTCGGCCCCGGCGCTCTGTTCGTACCAGGCTTGGGTGGGCCGGTCCTCAACCCGCCCCCAACGATGCCACCGAGTCCCACAATGACACCCTTCTTGATCGAGGGGGTCTTCCCTCGGTCGGTTTGGGAGGCGCTATAGACAACGGCGCCACCAACTCCGGCGGCGGCGACGCCGCATACAACGGACGCGCTCTTCAGCGTGTTGCATCCCCAGCACTCACCGTCGAGGTCGTAGCCGTTGACCGGGTCCTGGGGGTAAGCGTAGGCGGTGGTGCTGCCTCCGCAGACGGGGTCCATGGAGGTGAAGGTACCGGTGGAGGAGTTGTTGAGGCGGGCGCCCATGAGGACCAAGCCACTGGCCTGGACGGCGCGCTGTTTCGCGCCGAACCACCCGTACCCGCTGCTGGTCGAGGCCTTAAATGGCGCGGCACCGACATTGCCCGTGAGGGGGTGCCGTACTCGTCGTAGGCGTTCCAGGAGACGATCCCGGTGGCGGCTCCCGTGGCGGGCACGGTGACGGTGCTGACGATGTCGCCATGCGGGTTGGCCAGTACGAGTGAGACAGTGCCGCGGCTTTGCATAAAGCCAGCGCGAAGGTACGAGATCGCGCACCAACCCGGTCCAGACCTCAGACACCCGCGCCGATTATCGGAGACGCGCTCGCCCCAGCAGTCGACTACGTCCTCCGGTGCGGGAGCGGTGCCCATCGAGCGGCGCCCAACAGGCACCCGGGAAACCTGGCGTACGCGGCGCGGCCCAGCGGGAGCCGCTCACACTCGGCCAGCCACAGTTTCCTCACGTCAGAGGGGAACCCGCGACGCGTCGTACGAGCGTAGACCTGATCGACCAGTCCCCGATCAAGTTGCCAGATGCCGTGGCCGGTCACGTCGAGCAGGGAACCGAACTGGATGTACTTTCCCAGCTCGTTGCCAGGATTCATCGAGATGTGGCTAGCGATCGCGGCCTCCAACAGATCGGCCGTCGTGGTATCGACCCCGGCCGCAATAGCGGTCTTCCGGGCGAAGCGGGCGCCGGCGGCAGCGAAACTCTCACCCTTGTCAGGGCGGAGGAACAGGCCGCTGTCGTGCATCAGTGCAGCGACGTACAGCAAGTCGTCGTCCAGGCCCGCGTCCTCCTGGGCCGCCAACGCGGCGGCGAACTGCCAGGTGCGTTCGGAGTGGCGTCGCCACACCTCGGTCATCCCGATGCCCTGCTCTCCCACCGCTCGCTCCATCGCAGCGACCCAGCCGGTGCGATCCGGCACCGGTCGCAACGGTGGCGGAGTGCGTCTCCGCGCGCCCGGTAGCCGGGGAAAGTAGTACGGCACGGCGCGTGGCTGGGCCAGCACGACCCTTCCGACATCGCGAAGCTGCTCGCCCCACTCCAGCCAGCCGATGACCTCGGGCCCGGCCGAACGCCACGGACGTCCGTGCGACATCGCCGCCACCTCCCAGCCCGGTCGGCTGAGCCGGATGCCGACCTCTACGCCAACCTAGCCCCGACGACTCCCAGCCGCCTTAAATGCCGCCGGGCCATGCCCTGCTCCTCTGTTGAGGATCCAGAACACGGCCCTGACCTGCATCTATCGGTGGAGCTGAGGGGATTCGAACCCCTGACCCCCTGCATGCCATGCAGGTGCGCTACCAGCTGCGCCACAGCCCCATTGCTTCCCCGCACGAGCGGGTGACAACTCGCGGAATACTAGCCAACCGTTCCGCCGGATGCGAATCCGGGGCAGCTCAGGGCGTCGCGACCCGGTTGTAGGCCCTCATCCGCAGCGCGGCGCCCGGCACGGCCTGGTCGAGCTCGACCCACCCGCAGTTGTCGAGCCCGTGCAGTACGGCGCGCCGCGTGACCGGCCAGCCGAGCAGAGCGGGTACGGCGTCGCGGATCGCGGCACCGTGAGAGACGGCGACCGCGAGCTCGCCGGGACCGATCGAGTCGAGCAGCTCCTGGAGCGCCGCGACCATCCGGCCGGACACGTCCTCGGCGGTCTCACCACCGGGCACCACGTCGAAGTCACCGCCCCGGAACGCCACGAACTCCTCGGGGGCGAGCGCGGCGTACTCGTCGTGGGTGAGCCCCTGCCGGTCCGCGAGGTAGTACTCACGCAGCCGGGCGTCGTACGTCGGGTCGAGGCCGGTCTCCTTGGCGACGTACGCCGCCGTGTCGCGAGCCCGCACGCTGTCGGAGGACCACAGCGCGGCCGGTGCCATCGCGGCGACCACCACGGCGACCTCGGCGGCCTGGCGGCGGCCGGTGTCGTCGAGCTCCGCATCGAGCTGGCCCTGGACCCGGCGAGCGGCGTTCCAGGCGGTCTGGCCGTGGCGGAGCAGGACGATACGGCGAGGAGCGTCAGCGGTCATGCGAGACGACGTCGGCGGGCAGCGGGATCGACGGGCAGTCGCGCCAGAGCCGCTCGAGAGCGTAGAACTGGCGCTCCTCCTCGTGCTGCACGTGCACGACGATCTCGCCGTAGTCGATGAGCACCCAGCGACCGTCGCGCTCGCCCTCGCGGCGCAGCGGCTTGGCGCCGATCTCGCGGAGCTTGTCCTCGATCTCGTCGACGATGGACTTCACCTGGCGGTCGTTGCTGGCGGAGGCGAGCACGAACGCGTCGCTGATGGCGAGCTGCTCGCTGACGTCGAAGGCGATGATGTTGGACGCGAGCTTGTCGGACGCGGCGCGAGCGGCGGCGGTGACGAGCTCGATGGCGTGGTCTGTGGCGGTCACTTCTGGTCCTCTGGTGAATCCTGGGGGTACAGGTCGTGCTTGGCGATGTACTGAACGACGCCGTCGGGCACGAGGTACCAGACGGGCTCCCCGCGCCGCTTGCGGCTACGACAGTCGGAGGACGAGATCGCCAGCGCAGGGATCTCGACCATGGTCACACGGTCGGACGGGATCGAGGCGATCGTCGCCTCGTCCATGGTGTAGCCCGGGCGGGTGCACCCGACGAACTTCGCGAGCGAGAAGAGCTCCTCGGCGTCGCGCCAGGTGAAGATGTCGGCCAGCGCGTCGGCGCCGGTGATGAAGTACAGCTCGGCGTCGGGGAACCGCGCCGTGAGGTCCTTCAGCGTGTCGATCGTGTACGTCGGCCCGTGGCGGTCGATGTCGACCCGGGAGACGTTGAAGCGGGGGTTGGCGGCCGTCGCGATGACGGTCATCAGGTAGCGGTCCTCGGCCGGGGAGACCTCGCGGTCCGACTTCTGCCACGGGTCGCCCGTCGGCACGAAGACGACCTCGTCGAGGTCGAACCACGCCTGCACCTCCGACGCGGCCACGAGGTGGCCGTGATGGATCGGGTCGAAGGTGCCACCCATGACACCGACCCGGCGGGCGCCCACTAGCCCGGTCGTCAGCTGTGCTCTCGTCCCGCACCGAAGGCGAGCAGCGCCAGGAGCAGCGCCAGGAGGATCACCAGGGTCACCCCGCCGATGAGCCAGTGGTTCGGCACGTTGGGGTTCTCCGTGTGGAGCACGGTCAGGAGCGCGTTCATGGGCGACACCCTACCGGTGCCCCCGACCAGAGTTCAGCGGACGTGACCGTCGCCGGTGACGACGTACTTGGTCGACGTCATCTCGGGCAGCCCCATCGGTCCGCGCGCGTGCAGCTTCTGGGTGCTGATCCCGATCTCGGCGCCGAAGCCGAACTCGCCCCCGTCGGTGAACCGGGTCGACGCGTTGACCAGCACCGCCGCGGAGTCGACGGCCGCGGTGAACCGCCGGGCCGCGGCGAGGTCCGTGGTGAGGATCGCCTCGGTGTGCTGGCTGGAGTAGCGGCGGATGTGGGCGATCGCCGCATCCAGATCGGGTACGACGGCCGCGGAGATGTCGAGCGAGAGGTACTCGGTCGCGTAGTCCTCGTCGGTGGCCGCCACCACCCCGTCGTACGCCGCGAAGGCCGGGTCGCCGTGGATCGTGACCCCGGCCTCCTGGAGGGCGGCCACCACACGCGGCACGAAGGCAGCGGCGATGTCGGCGTGCACCAGCAGCGACTCGGCAGCGTTGCAGACGCTGGTGCGGTGGGTCTTGGCGTTGAGCACGATGGCGAGTGCCTGGTCGAGATCGGCCGCGCGGTCGACGTACACGTGGCAGTTGCCGACGCCGGTCTCGATGACGGGCACGGTCGACTCCTCGACCACGGACCGGATCAGGCCCGCTCCCCCGCGCGGGATCAGCACGTCGACGTGCCCCCGGGCGCGCATCAGCGCCTTCACGCTCTCGTGGGTGTCGCCCGGGACGAGCTGGACGACGTCGGCGTCGAGCCCCGCGCCCTCGACGGCCGACCGCAACGCCGCGACGATCGCCGCGTTGCTGGAGCGGGCGCTCGAGCTGCCCCGGAGGAGTACGGCGTTGCCGGACTTCAGGCAGATGCCCGCGGCGTCGGCCGTGACGTTGGGCCGGGCCTCGTAGATCATCCCGACCACGCCGAACGGCACCCGCACCTGGCGCAGCTCGAGCCCGTTGGCGAGGGTGCCGCCGCGGACGACCTCACCCACCGGGTCCGGCAGGCCCGCCACGTCCCGGAGCCCGTCGGCCATCCCCGCCAGCCGCTCGGGGGTGAGCCGGAGCCGGTCGACGATGTTCGGCGGGGTGCCGCCCTCCTCGGCTCGAGCGACGTCCTCGGCGTTGGCCGTGAGGATGTCGGGCTCGTGCTCCAGCAGCGACTCCGCCATGGCGTGCAGCGCGGCGTCCTTCTGGGCCCGAGTCGCCAGCGCGAGGCCGAGGCTGGCCGCTCGGGCCCGCTCGGCGACGACGATCACGTCCTGCTGGGAGCTCATGCGCTGAGCGTAGTTGCGTGCCAGTCGCCGATGGCGACGATCGCCGCCAGGTGGTCGGCCGCGCGGTCCGCGACCGGGTTCTGCCCGGCGCGCGAGGCCAGCTCGGCCAGCGCGTAGAGGTCGGCCGCCCGGGCCAGCTCCAGCGCTCGCTCGGGCGGTGTGCCGCGGAGCTCGGCGTACGCCCCGAGCACGCCGTCGACGTACGCCGGGGCGCGGTCGAAGCGGAGCACGTTGCCGAGGTCGGTGAACGGGTGTCCCGCGTGCGCGAACTCCCAGTCCAGGACGCCGGTGACCGCCAGGGTGTCAGGGTCGAGCAGCAGGTTCTTGGGGTTGAGGTCGCTGTGCACCAGACAGGTGCGGGTCTCCTCGTCGAGCAGCTCCTCGGCCGCCGCGCCGAGCCCGCCGAGCGACTCCGGCAGCTCCAGCTCGAACGGCTCGACGGTGAGGTCACCGTCGGCGAAGACGCCCCGCGCCAGCAGGGGCATGCCGCCCAACGTCGCCACGACCCGGCCGACCGACTCCCCCGCCCGGCGCAGGCCGTCGTGGTCGAGGGTCGGCAGCAGCAGGTCTCCGCGTACGCCGGGCAGGAACTCGGTCACCAGCAGGGCGGGCATCTCGCCCGAGCCACGCCGTACCTCGAGCACCTCCGGCACCGGCAGCAGGCCGCGCACCAGGCGCAGCAGCGCGGCCTGGATCTCCGCCGCCTCCGGAGAATGACCGAGGCCGGCGAAGACCCGCACCACGGTGCGGTCCCCGCCGGCCTCGGCCAGGAAGGTCTCTCCGGACCAGCCGCCCTCGAGCGGCTGCAGGGATGCGAAGTCCATCCCGGTCCCCGATCAGCCCTTGCGCTTGATGATCTCCTCGGTGGCAGCAGGCAGGACCGTGTGCAGGTCGCCCACCACGCCGAAGTCGACGAGCTCGAACATCGGGGCCTCTTCGTCCTTGTTGACGGCCACGATGGTCTTCGACGTCTGCATGCCGGCGCGGTGCTGGATCGCACCCGAGATGCCGTTGGCGACGTACAGCTGCGGCGAGACGGTCTTGCCGGTCTGGCCGACCTGGAAGCTGTGCGGCATCCAGCCGGAGTCGACCGCGGCACGCGAGGCGCCGACGGCCGCGCCGAGCGCGTCCGCGAGGGCCTCGATCGGCTCGAAGTTGCCACCGGTGCCACGACCGCCGGAGACCACGATGGCGGCCTCGGTCAGCTCGGGTCGACCGGTCGCCTGACGCGGCTGCGAGGCCACGATCTGCGCGGTCTTCGCGGCGTCGGAGATGGTCGGGGTGAACTCCTCGACGGCACCGGCGCCCGCGGCCTCCTCCGGAGCGGCGGAGTTGGGCTTGACCGTGATGATCGGGGTGCCCTTGGTGACCTTCGCCTGGACGGTGAAGTTGCCGGCGAACACGCTCTGCGTGGTGACCGGACCTTCCTGGACGTCGACCGCGTCGGTGATCAGGCCCGACTCGAGCTTGATCGACAGGCGACCGGCGATCTCCTTGCCCTCCGCGGAGGACGGGATCAGGATCGCGGCCAGCCCCCCATTGCTGAGTGCCTTCTCGGCGAGCTGCTGCAGGGCCTCGGCCTTGGGCGCGACGAGGTAGCCCTTGAGCTGCGCATCGTCGATGACGTAGACCTTCTCGGCGCCGTACGCCTTGACCTTCTCGGCCACCTCGGCGCCCTTGTCGGCCGGGCCGATGAAGACGGCCGAGGGCTCACCGAGCCGCTTGGCGATGGTGAGGAGCTCGTACGTCGGCTTCTTGACCGCTCCGTCGACGTGGTCGACGACTACCAGAACTTCAGACATCAGACGCTCCTCAGATGAACTTCTTGGAAGCGAGGAACTCGGTGAGCGCCTTGGCGCCCGAGCCGTCCTCGTCCTTGACGATCTCGCCGGCGGTGCGCGGCGGGCGGGCCGTGGTGTCGACGACCTCGGTCCACGCGGCACCCGCGCCGACCTCGCCCGCGTCGACACCCAGGTCGCTCAGCGACCAGGTCTCCAGCGGCTTCTTCTTGGCCGCCATGATCCCCTTGAACGACGGGTAGCGGGCCTCGCCGGACTGGTCGGTGACCGAGAGGACCAGCGGCATGGTGCCGCCGATGACCTCGGTGGCGGTGTCGCCGTCGCGCTTGATGCGGACCTGGTCGCCCTGGAACTCGACGACCGAGGCCAGCGTGACCTGCGGCAGGCCGAGACGCTCGGCGAGCATCGCCGGGACGACGCTCATGCCGGCGTCCGTGGAGGCCAGGCCGCCGACGACGAGGTCGACCGGCGTCTCGGCACCGAGCTTCTCGATCGCCTTGGCGAGCACCAGCGACGTCGCCGCGGCGTCGGAGCCGGCGATGGCGTCGTCGATCACGTGGACACCCTTGTCGGCGCCCATCTGCAGCGCCTTGCGGACGGCGTCGAGCGCCTTCTCCGGGCCCACGCACAGCGCGGTCACCGTGGTGTCGTCGCCGGCCTTCTCCTTGATCTGCAGGGACTGCTCGACGCCGTACTCGTCGAGCTCGGACAGCAGCCCGTCGACGCCGACGCGGTCAACGGTGTTGTCGGACTCGAACTGCCGGTCGGCAGTGGCGTCGGGGACGTACTTCACACAGACGACAATGTTCATGGTGGTGTGGCCGGGACGGCCCCTCCTGATGCGGTCGGGATGTGGTCGTGAGGCTACCGTCGCGTACGACGCGCCGAAACTCGTCCCAGGGTCGGATTCGTCACAGCGCCGCTGTCACGGTCCTGACCAGACGTCAGGGGCGGACGATCCGCTCGAGGATCCGGCCGACGACGAGGTAGGCGACCGCGGCGAGGCCCCAGTTGGCCAGCGCGTTCTTGGTCGCGGCGTCCTGACCGTCGAAGGTGAAGATGCCGTTGTCGCGCGAGAACACCCCGAGGTCGACCGCGTCGGCCACGTCGAGGACGAACTTCACCAGGGCGTTGTCCTGGTTGGCGTCGAGCGCGATCAGCAGCGCACCGACAGCGAGGAACAGCGCGCAGACCACAGCGGCCAGCCAGATCAGCTGCGCCAGCCGGGCGCGCAGCCCGGCCGCGTTGCCCTTCTTCTCGGCCACGTCCGACCTCACCCGCCTCACCCGATCTTTCACGCAGCAGCCTTCGCACTGCCGACACAGAGGTATCACGGTCCCTGCCGCCGAACCATCCCCCACCCCGGGCCGGCGCAAACGAAGGACCGGCCCCGACGCAGTGCGCCGAGGCCGGTCCGAGGTGGTGCTGAGACTACTTCTTGACCTTGACGGCCTTGCTGGTCTGCGTCACCGACTTGAAGCCGGCCTTCGCGTACGTCACCTTGACCGTGACCTTCTTGCCCTTGAGGACCTTGGTCAGCTTCAGGGTCTTGCCGGTGGCCTTCTTGATGGCCTTGCCGTTGCTGAACCACTTGAAGGTGATCTTCGCTCCGGCGGCCTTGCCGGGCACGGCGGTGAGCTTCTTGCCCACCTTCGCCACACCCTTGATCTTGGCGACGCCGGTGACCTTGAGGTCGGTGACCTGCGCATCGGCGACGTCGTTGATCGCCACGGTGCCGAGCGCGGTGCTCTGGGCCGGGGTGCAGGCGATCGATGCGTCGAGGAACAGGCCGTCGGAGAAGTTGTTCTTCACCTTGGCCTTGATCGTCATGGCCCCGTAGCCCAGCGTCGCGGTGCCCGGGTTCGCGGTGTCGACGGCGCCGTAGCTGCCGGTGGCCGCCCAGGTCATCGCTCCGGACGCCGGAACGGTCGCCGACGGGAAGGTCACCGAGCCAGTACCGGGCTTGCCGCTGGTCGACGTGGCCAGGTCAGCGGTCACGCCCTGGTAGGCCGCGCCGATGCTGCGCGAGCTGTTCGACCAGTACCGGCCCCAGATCAGGTTGGCAGTCAGCGCCGGGTTGAGCGCCGTGTCCTCGTTGACCGACGCCGGCAGGGCCGCCGTGGTGGTGAGGTACGCCGGGAAGGTCCACGCCTGGTACTTGCACGTGTACTTCACGCCGGCCGGGGCCGCCTCGATGTCGGTGGCGCCGAAGGACGCCGTCGGGGCGTCGTCGGGGGTGCACGCGACCGAGGTCGGGATCTGGGACCCGACGGTCACCTTGAAGTCACCGGTCACATTGCCGATCGTGACCGGTGCGTCCGCCGCCACGGCTGCAGGTGCGGCGAAGGACAGCGTCTTGGTGCCGGCGCCCACGATGTGGTTCGGCACGAATGCGGTGGTGTTCACCGGCGTGATCGGCACCGACAGGACCTGGGCGGCACTGCCGACGGCGAAGCTCAGGTCGAGCTCGCCCTCCCACTTGGTGATCGGACCGGCGGCGAACGTGCCCATGTCGAGCGAGGCGCTCACGCTCGAGTCGAAGGACTCACCGGCAGTGACCGCGTCCGGCACGGTCATGCTGATCGTCAGCGTGGAGGGCCGGACCGTCGGCGGGTTGCCCGGGTTCGGGATGTTGCACGTGTAGTCAAGCACCAGTTCGGTCGGCGCGGCCGAAGCGGTGCTGAGGCCGGCGACACCGGGCAGCACAGCGAGCGCGCCAGCAGCGAGAGCAGTGGACGCGAGCGCCGCCAGGTGGCGACGCGATCGGGTCAGGCGGATCATCGTTCTCCCTCCAAGCCGTCGTTTCCGACGGACGAGTGGTGGATCCCACAACGTGGGCCAGCCCACACCTGGGCTGTGTCGTCACCCTAGGGGAAGAATCTGCGAGAATATATAGTTTCTAATATCTTGTGCGAAATCTTTTGATCTCCTCAGCGACACCTCAGCGCCACCGCCGCGCCACCGCCGCGCCACCGCCGCGCGATCTTCATCGACCGACGAAGCTCGCCTTGCCCGGTCCGCTCTCCACGAAGGACTGCATCCCGATCGTGCGGTCCTCGGTCGCGAAGAGCGCGGCGAACTGCTGACGCTCGATCTCCAGGCCGGTCTCGAGGTCCACCTCGGACCCCCGGTCGATGGCCTCCTTCGCCGCGCGGATGGCGTACGACGCGGCGCCGCTGAACTGCTTCGCCCAGGCCAGCGCCTCGTCGTACACGGTCTCCGCGGGCACCACCTTGTCGACCAGCCCGATGGCGAGCGCCTCGTCGGCCTTGACGAAGCGGCCGGTGAAGATCAGGTCCTTGGCCTTGCTCGGGCCGACCAGCCGGGTCAGCCGCTGGGTGCCGCCGGCGCCCGGGATGATGCCGAGCAGGATCTCGGGCTGTCCCAGCGTGGCGTTGTCGGCCGCGATCCGGATGTCGGCGCAGAGTGCGAGCTCGCAGCCGCCGCCGAGGGCGTAGCCGGTGATCGCCGCGACGACCGGCTTCGGGATGCGAGCGACGGCGCTCAACGACGACTGCAGCGGACCGGAGCGCTTGACCATGTCGGTGTACGACATGTCCGCCATCTCCTTGATGTCGGCGCCGGCGGCGAAGACCCGCTCCCCGCCGTACACGATCACGGCTTTGACGTCGTCGCGCTCGGTGGCCTCGACGGCAGCGGCGCGGATCTCCTCCTGGACCTGCACGTTGAGCGCGTTCATCTTCGGTCGGTCCAGCCGGATGGTGCCGACGCCGTCGGCCACCTCCAGTCGCACGAACTCGCCCATCGCAGCCACCTCTTGCTCTCGGTCGTATCGGTCCCGTCCCCGGCATGCTGCCAGCATCGGCAAGAATGCGGTCCGTGACCCCTGGCATCTGGACCCACCTCGGACAGCGCGCGCGGGTCTGGCCCGGTCGCAACTGGCCGCTCGGTGCCACCTGGTCCCCCGAGTCGACGAACTTCGCCGTCTACTCCCCCAACGCGACCGAGTGCTGGCTGTGCGTCTTCGACGACGACGACGTCGAGACCCGGCACCAGCTCACCGAGCAGTCCCTCGGCATCTGGCATGGCGCCCTGCCCGACGTGGCTCCCGGGACGCGGTACGGCTTCCGGGTGGACGGACCGTGGGACCCCGCCGCGGGGCTGCGGTTCAACCCCCACAAGCTGCTGCTGGACCCGTACGCCCTCGCCACGTCGGGCACGATCCGGCCCGAGCCGCCCCTCTTCGGCTACCGGATGGGCGACCCGACGAAGCTCGACGAGCAGGACTCCGCGCCGTACACCGCGCGCAGCGTCGTCGTCGACCCGTCCTTCGACTGGGCGGGCGACGTCCCGATGCGCCGGCGGTGGCGCGACACCGTCATCTACGAGCTGCACGTCAAGGGCTACACCAAGCTGCACGACCGGGTGCCCGAGGAGCAGCGCGGGACGTACGCCGGCCTCGGCAGCCCGGCCGTCGTCGAGTACCTGCGCGACCTCGGCGTCACGGCGGTCGAGCTGCTGCCGGTGCACCAGTTCTTCTCCGAGCCGGCCCTGCTGGACCGCGGGATGGTCAACTACTGGGGCTACAACACGATCAGCTACTTCTCCCCCGACGCGAGCTACAGCTCGTCGGGCGAGCGCGGCCAGCAGGTCACCGAGTTCAAGCAGATGGTGAAGTCGCTGCACGCCGCCGGCATCGAGGTGATCCTCGACGTCGTCTACAACCACACCGCCGAGGGCGGCGCGCTCGGTCCGACGATCTCCTTCCGCGGGCTCGACGACCGGGGCTTCTACAAGCGCCTGAAGCCGACGGTCGACCCGGGGACCGGCGCCGAGACCTTCGACGACACCTACTGGGACGTCACCGGCTGCGGCAACACGGTCAACACCAACGATCCACTCGCGCTGCGACTGATCCTCGACTCATTGCGCTACTGGGTCACCGAGATGCACGTCGACGGCTTCCGCTTCGACCTGATGTCGGCACTGACGCGCACCGGCTACGACATCGACATGAACTGCCGGCTGCTCGTCGCGATCGGCCAGGACCCCGTCCTGCGGCACGTGAAGCTGATCGCCGAGCCGTGGGACGCGTCGATGGACGGCTACCTCGTCGGCCGGATGCCACCGCCGTGGGTGGAGTGGAACGACCAGTACCGCGACGTGATCCGCGACTTCTGGCGCGACCACTCCTCCGGCAACAGCACCGTCGCGACGCGGCTCGCCGGGTCGTCGGACCTGTACGCCGACGACGGGCGCTCGGCGTACAACTCGATCAACTTCGTGACCGCCCACGACGGCTTCACCGCGCGCGACCTCGTGACCTACGAGCACAAGCACAACGAGGCGAACGGCGAGGGCAACCGGGACGGCACGGACAACAACCGGTCCTGGAACCTGGGGCACGAGGGCGAGACCGAGGACGAGGCGCTGATCGCCGTACGGCGCCGGCAGACCGCCAACATCATGGCGACGCTGTGCCTGTCGAACGGCGTACCGATGATCACCGCCGGGGACGAGCGCGGCCGCACGCAGCGCGGCAACAACAACGCCTACTGCCAGGACAACGAGATCTCGTGGGTCGACTGGCGGGCCGACGACGCGTGGCTCGACGTCTACGAGATCACCAAGGTCGCGCTGCGACTGCGCCGCGAGCACCCCGCACTGCGGCAGCGGCACTGGTTCGAGGGGCGGCCGACCATCCGGGGCGGACCCAAGGACCTCGCGTGGCTGCATCCCTCGGGACGCGAGATGGCCGACGCCGACTGGCACGACCCGGAGCTGCGCACGATCGGCATGTTCGTCTCCGGCGCTCCGCTGCGGGCGCCGGGCCGACACGGTGAGCAGCAGGTCGACAAGTCGTTCGTGCTCTGGTTCAACGCCAACTGGCTGCCCGTGACGATCTCGCTGCCGGAGAACGACTGGGTGCAGACCGGCGAGGTCGTGCTGTCCACGGACTTCCGGCTGCCCATGGGCACCCACGTCAAGGCCGGCGACCGGATCGCCCTCGGTCGCCGTACCGTCGTCGTGCTGCGCGAGGTGTGACGCCGAGTCGTGACTTCTGACGATCGAATCGGGACTTCGGGCCAGTTGAGTCCGGCGAATTGTCCAGACTCAACCGTCAGAACTCCCGACTGAAGCGTCAGAAGTCCCGACTCAACCTTTTACGGCAGGGCGACGATCCCGAGCTCGGCGGGTGAGGTCAGCAGGTCGTTGCGAGGGATGATCCGCACCGTGTAGCCGAACGAGCCGGAGTGGTCGAGGACGATGTCGCCGTCGAAGCGGTGCCGGCCCGCCTCGTAGGACTCGGCGAGATGGAGCGACTCGACCGCGGTGTCGACCAGCTCGTCCTCACCCGTGCTGCGGCCGTGCACGAGCTGCACGTCCACGTCCGCGGGCGAGAGGTCACCGAGGGCGACGAACGCGCGGACGCTCATCGTGTCCCCCACCTCGGGGGCGTCACCGACGCCGCTGCTCTCGACGTGCTCCACCCGTACGCCGGGCCAGCCCGCGCGCACCTTCTTCTTCCACGCCGCGAGCTCGACGGCGCCGGCGTAGTCCGAGTTGAGGCGGCGGGCGGTGGTCGCGGCCGGTGTGTAGAGCTGGCGCACGTAGTCGCTGACCATCCGGGTGGCGAGCACCTTCGGGCCGAGGGACTTCAGCGTGTGCCGGGTCATCTCGAGCCAGCGGGTCGGCACCCCCTCGGCGTCGACGTCGTAGAACCGCGGCGCGACCTCGTTCTCGATCAGGTCGTAGAGCGCGTTGGCCTCGAGGTCGTCGCGGTGGTCGGCGTCGACGACACCGTCGGCGGACGGGATCGCCCAGCCGTTGTCGCCGTCGTACCACTCGTCCCACCAGCCGTCGAGGATCGAGAGGTTGAGCCCGCCGTTCAGGGCGGCCTTCATGCCGGAGGTGCCGCACGCCTCGTAGGGCCGCAGCGGGTTGTTGAGCCACACGTCGCAGCCCGGGTAGAGCGGCTGCGCCATCGCGATGTCGTAGTTGGGCAGGTAGGCGATCCGGTGTCGGACCTCCGGGTCGTCGGCGAGCTGGACGATGGCCTGGATCAGCTTCTTGCCGCCGTCGTCGGCGGGGTGCGCCTTGCCGGCCATGATCAGCTGGATCGGGCGCTCCGGGTCGAGCAGCAGCCGCTTGAGCCGCTCCGGGTCGCGCAGCATCAGCGTGAGTCGCTTGTACGACGCCGCGCGCCGCGCGAAGCCGATCGTCAGGACGTCGGGGTCGAGGGCGGTCTCGATCCAGCCGAGCTCGGCCTTGGCTGCGCCGCGCTTCTCGCACGAGCGGGCCAGCCGCTTGCGCGCGTCGACGACGAGGCGCTCGCGGAGCTTGCGCTTGGTCGCCCAGATCTCGGCGCCCGAGACCTTGTCGACCGCGGCCCAGAACGACTCGGTGTCGTCCGACTCGGGGTCCGCACCCTGGCTGGTCGCCAGCTCGATGACCTCGCGGGCCACCCAGGTCGGGGCGTGCACGCCGTTGGTGATCGACCCGATCGGGACCTCGGCCTCGTCGAAGGCGGGCCAGAGGCCCTGGAACATCTCGCGGCTCACGTGGCCGTGCAGCTGGGAGACGCCGTTGGCCCGCTGGGCCAGGCGGAAGCCCATGACGGCCATGTTGAAGACGGACGGGTCGCCGCCCTCGTAGTCCTCGCTGCCGAGCGGCAGGATCCGCTCGACCGGTACGCCGGGCGTCGCGCCCGCGTCGCTGAAGTACTGCTCGACGAGGGTGCGCGGGAAGCGGTCGATGCCCGCCGGGACCGGCGTGTGGGTGGTGAACACCGTCGACGCCCGGCCGACCTCGAGCGCGGTGTCGAAGTCCAGCTTGGGTCCGTCCTCGGCCACGGTGAGCTCGCGGATCCGCTCCAGGCCGAGGAAGCCGGCGTGACCCTCGTTGGTGTGGAACACCTCGGGCGCCTGGTGTCCGGTGATGCGGGAGAAGACGCGCAGCGCGCGGACGCCGCCGACACCGAGGAGCAGCTCCTGGCGCAGCCGGTGCTCGCTGGTGCCGCCGTACAGCCGGTCGGTCACCTCGCGGTAGTGGTCGGGGTTGCCCTCGACATCGGTGTCCAGCATCAGCAGCGGCACCCGGCCGACGCTCGCGACCCAGATCCGGGCGAGCAGCTCGGGGCCGTCCGGCAGCGCGATGCTGATCATCGCGCGGTCGCCGTTCTCCTCGCGCAGCAGCGAGATCGGCAGCCCGTCGGGGTCGAGGACCGGGTAGGTCTCCTGCTGCCAGCCCTCGCGGGAGAGCGACTGCTTGAAGTAGCCGTGCTTGTAGAGCAGGCCGACGCCGATGATCGGCACGCCGAGGTCGCTGGCGGCCTTCAGGTGGTCGCCGGCCAGGATGCCGAGACCACCGGAGTACTGCGGCAGCACCGCGGTGATGCCGAACTCCGGCGAGAAGTAGCCGATCGCCGCCGGGCCGTCGACCCCCGCGGCCAGCCGGCGCTGGTACCAGCGGTCGCCGGTCAGGTACGCCGTCAGGTCGTCGTGTGCGGCACCGAGCGCCGCGAGGAAGCCCACGTCCCCGGCCAGCTCGTCGAGCCGGGCCCGGCCGACCGCGCCGAGCAGCTTGACCGGGTCGCGGCCGGTCGACTCCCACAGGTCGGGATCGACGGACGCGAAGACGTCCTGGCTCTGCGGGTGCCAGGACCAGCGCAGGTTGCCTGCGAGGTCGCCCAGCGCGGCGAGCGCGGTGGGCAGCACGGGACGGACGGTGAATCGACGGATAGCACGCACCCGGCGACGTTACCGCGAGAGTCTTGGAACGATCAAAGGAACGGCGCGATCCGGTCCTGCCGGCCGCGGGTCCCGACGCCGCCGAGTGGCGACGCCGGGACCCGTGCGGACCTGCTGCGACTCAGCCGAGCTCGCCGCAGATCACGATCTTGTTCGGCACGCTGAAGTTCAGCGAGTACCAGTTCACGCCGTAGATGTCCGTCTGCGGGGTGCCCGGAAGGTAGTAGCCGTTGACGTCGTCACCGTTCACGTCCTGAATCGTCGCGGGCGAGTCCAGGTCCAGGGAGCCGAAGTCGACTGCCGCACCGGACGGTCCGCCGACATCCGACTCCGCCTTTCCCTGCGCCTGCCCGTAGTTGTAGTAGTAGTACGTCTGGCCGGGCACGAGATTGATGCCCAACGTGTACGACTGCACATTTCCGTTGGCGTAGTTCCGCTTGAAGTAGAAGTTGTGCAGGTCACCGTCGGTCGCGGTCTCGGACAGCTTGCCCATGGCCTGCAGGTTCTCCCACTTGTTGAGCGTCGCGTTGTAGAAGCCCTGGGTGGACGAGAAGACCCCGGTCGCCTTCGACAGCCCGCCGAGGTACCCCTGGCTCAGGACCGAGATCGCGCCCTCCCACTGCGGCTGGAACGTCACCGTGACGTACGAGTTCGCCGGGTAGTTCGCCGGCCACTTGAACCCGGTGTAGAACGGCGTCTGCGCGACCGGTGTCGTGACCACCGTTCCGTTGCCCGGGGAGGTGCCGTCCGCCTGCAGGTACCCGTAGTTGAGCATGTTCACGATCTGCATGTTCTCCTTCGCGATCGCGAAGGGGTTGCCGGTCGCCGGCGGTGCCGGCGTCGCGTCCGCCATCCGGAGCTCGGCGTGACAGTCCGTGTCGTAGATCTCGGCTGCGCCAGCCCCGGAACTCTGGGCCTCCGAACGCTGGGCAGCCGTGGGCGTCGACAGCTTCGGGACGAGCACCGGAGCGTCGCCGAGCGCCGGCTTGCCGGTCTTCGCGAGCTGCGCGTTCGCCTCGGCCAAGGCAGCGCCGGTAGGGACCAGGGCTCCGTCGCGGATTGTCGCCGGCAACGGAATCGCGGGCGGCACGAACCTCGAGCCCTCGAGCGTTTCCTGATCGGACGCCTTCGCCTTCGGTTGCGCACCCGCACGCGCCCAGTCGGCGTAAGCCCGATCCTTGTCGAAAACCTGGTCCGTGCGGTCATCGATCGCGGCGGCCCCGGCCGCGGCGGCAGATCCAGCCAGCAAGATCGCTGTGGAACATAATGTGATCAGTCTGAACTTCCCGAGATTATTCACAACAATCGTGATATCCGAGAGTCAGGTAATCGGTCAAGGCAAGTCCAGAATTCAACGACGATGCCGGGGTGCCGCGCGGGCCCTCCAACCGCCCTCCGGCCGCCCCTCCGGCCGTACTCCGACGAGGGCCGTGCGTGAGACGCGGCGGCCGGGGCGCATCTCCTGGGCGAGGACGGGTAGTAGACCAGCGCACTTGCAGGTCCCCTCCGCATTCTCGCTAGGTTGGAGCGCATGGTCGGACGCATCCCCGTCATGGACGTCACGCCGCTGGTCGACCTCGGTCGCCAGCCCGCGAAGGCGACCGTCGGCGAGCCGTTTCCCGTCACCGCGAGCGTGTTCCGAGAGGGCCACGACAAGCTCGGCGCCGAGGTGGTGCTGACCGCGCCGGACGGCGTACGACGGCCTCCGGTGCGGATGACCAAGCACGCCGAGGTGCCCGACCGGTACGAGGCCTGGGTGACGCCCGATGTCGGCGGTGCCTGGACGTTCGAGGTCCAGGCCTGGTCGGACCCGGTCGCCACCTGGCAGCACGCCGCCGGGCTCAAGGTCCCCGCGGGCGTCGACGTCGAGCTGATGTTCACCGAGGCCGGCATCCTCTTCGGCAAGGTGCTCGCCACGATCGACCCGGCCCACCCCGACGCCGCCCGGGCCAAGAAGGTCCTGGCCGGCGCGACCAAGGCCGCCGCTGACACCAAGCGCCCGCCGGCCGCGCGGCTCGCCGCGCTCGAGTCCCCCGAGGTGACCGCGGTCCTCGCGGCACACCCGGTGCGCGAGCTGCTCACCGTCGAAGGGCCCTACCCGGCGTACGCCGACCGCACCAAGGCGCTCTTCAGCAGCTGGTACGAGTTCTTCCCCCGCTCCGAGGGCGCGACGAAGAACGCCAAGACCGGGAAGGTCACCAGCGGCACCTTCACGACCGCCGCCAAGCGGCTCGACGCCGTCGCCGCGATGGGCTTCGACGTGATCTACCTGCCGCCGATCCACCCGATCGGCGAGGTCAACCGCAAGGGCCCCAACAACACGCTCGACCCGGGGCCGGGTGACCCGGGCTCGCCGTGGGCGATCGGCTCCAAGGACGGCGGCCACGACGCCATCCACCCCGACCTGGGGACGTTCGCCGACTTCGACGCCTTCGTCGCCCGCGCCAACTCACTCGGACTGGAGGTCGCCCTCGACCTCGCGCTCCAGGCAGCGCCGGACCACCCGTGGGTGACCAGTCACCCCGAGTGGTTCACGACCCGCGCCGACGGCACCATCGCGTACGCCGAGAACCCGCCCAAGAAGTACCAGGACATCTACCCGGTCAACTTCGACAACGACCCGAGCGGCATCTGCCAGGAGGTGCTGCGGATCGTCCGGCTCTGGATGTCGCACGGCGTCCGGGTCTTCCGCGTCGACAACCCGCACACCAAGCCGGTGGCGTTCTGGGAGTGGCTGCTCACCGAGGTGCGCCGTACCGATCCCGACGTGCTCTTCCTCGCCGAGGCCTTCACCCGACCGGCGATGATGCGCGGCCTCGGCGCGGTCGGCTTCCAGCAGTCCTACACGTACTTCACCTGGCGCAACGCGAAGTGGGAGATCGAGGAGTACCTCCGCGAGCTCTCCCGCGAGACCGACCACCTGATGCGGCCGAACTTCTTCGTCAACACGCCGGACATCCTGCACGCCTACCTGCAGTACGGCGGACCGGCGGCGTTCAAGATCCGCGCGGCCATCGCCGCGACCGGCTCGCCGAGCTGGGGTGTGTACGCCGGCTTCGAGCTCTTCGAGCACGTGGCCGTCAAGCCGGGCAGCGAGGAGTACCTCGACTCGGAGAAGTACCAGATCCGGATCCGCGACTGGGCCGCCGCCGAGAGCGAGGGGCGCACGCTCGCGCCGTACCTCACCAGGCTCAACGAGATCCGCCGCGCACACCCCGCGCTCCAGCGGCTGCGCAACGTCGCGATCCACTACAGCGACGACGAGAACATCCTGGTCTTCAGCAAGCAGGAGGCCGACGACACGGTGATCGTCGTCGTCAACGTCGACCCGCACGCCACCCGCGAGACGATGGTCCACCTCGACCTGCCGGCGCTCGGGATGGACGACAACGACTCGTTCGTCGTGCACGACGAGATCAGCGGCGAGGACTGGACCTGGGCCCAGCACAACTACGTCCGGCTCGACCCGCACCACGAGCCCGCGCACATCCTGAGCGTCAGGAGGAGCCGTTGACCCAGGAGATCACTGCCGAGAGCACCAGCCGGACCCCCGAGTGGTTCAAGACCGCGGTCTTCTACGAGGTCCTGGTCCGTGCGTTCCGCGACTCCAACGCCGACGGCACCGGCGACTTCCGCGGACTGGTCGAGAAGCTCGACTACCTGCAGTGGCTGGGCGTCGACTGCCTCTGGATCCCGCCGTTCTTCCCGAGCCCGCTGCGCGACGACGGGTACGACGTCGCCGACTACACCGGCGTGCACCCGGAGATCGGCACCATCGAGGACTTCCGCTACTTCCTCGACGAGGCGCACAAGCGCGGGCTGCGCGTGATCATCGACTTCGTCATGAACCACACCAGCGACCAGCACGAGTGGTTCCAGGCGTCGCGCAACGACCCCGCGGGACCGTACGGCGACTTCTACGTGTGGTCCGACACCGACGAGCTCTACGAGGACGCCCGCGTCATCTTCGTTGACACCGAGCCGTCGAACTGGACCTGGGACCCGGTGCGCCAGCAGTACTTCTGGCACCGGTTCTTCTCCCACCAGCCCGACCTCAACTTCGACAACCCGGCCGTGCACGACGCCATCATCGACGCGATCCGCTTCTGGATGGACATGGGCATGGACGGCTTCCGGCTCGACGCGGTGCCCTATCTGTACGAGCGCCCGGGCACCAACGGCGAGAACCTGCCGGAGACCCACGACTTCCTCAAGAAGGTCCGCAAGGTCGTCGACGACGAGTACCCCGGCCGGGTCCTGCTCTGCGAGGCCAACCAGTGGCCGGAGGACGTCGTCGACTACTTCGGTGACCCGGAGACCGGCGGCGACGAGTGCCACATGGCCTTCCACTTCCCGGTGATGCCACGCATCTTCATGGCCGTGCGCCGGGAGTCCCGCTTCCCGATCTCGGAGATCCTCGAGCAGACGCCGTCGATCCCGGACAGCTGCCAGTGGGGCATCTTCCTGCGCAACCACGACGAGCTGACCCTCGAGATGGTCACCGACGACGAGCGCGACTACATGTGGGGCGAGTACGCCAAGGACCCGCGCATGAAGGCCAACATCGGCATCCGCCGGCGCCTCGCTCCCCTGCTCGACAACGACACCAACCAGATCGAGCTCTTCAACGCCCTCCTGCTCTCGCTGCCGGGATCGCCCTGCCTCTACTACGGCGACGAGATCGGGATGGGCGACAACATCTGGCTCGGTGACCGCGACGGCGTACGCACCCCGATGCAGTGGACGGCCGACCGCAACGCCGGCTTCTCGTCCGCCACGCCGGGCAAGCTGGACCGCCCGGTGATCCAGGACCCGGTTTTCGGGTACCAGTCGGTCAATGTCGAAGCCCAGCTCGAGAACTCCTCCTCGCTCCTGCACTGGACGCGCCGGATGATCCACGCCCGCCGCAATCACCCGGCGTTCGGGCTCGGCGAGTTCCACGACCTCGGCGGCTCCAACCCGTCCGTGCTGTCCTACGTCCGCGAGCACGTCGACGGCGACACCGAGGACCTGATCCTCTGCGTCAACAACCTGTCCCGCTTCCCGCAGCCGGTCGAGCTCGACCTGCGGCGCTACCAGGGCCGGCAGCCCGTCGAGCTCCTGGGCGGGGTGCCGTTCCCCGAGATCGGCGAGCTGCCCTACCTGCTGACCCTGTCCGGCTACGGCTTCTACTGGTTCCGGCTGACCGCCCAGGAACCCACCGAGGAAGGCCAACTGCTGTGACCCCGTCCATCTCAGAGGTAGACCCCGACGTACTCGTCAGGTATCTCGAACGGACCCGTTGGTTCGGCGGGAAGGGCCGCCCCTTCTCCGTGAAGGGAGTACGCCGGATCGGCGAGCTCCCGGGCAGCGGTGACGGCCTGTGGGTGGTGATCGACCTGGTCGAGGTCGCCTACGAGGACGGACCCGGCGGCAGCGAGATCTACCAGGTGCCGCTGGCCCTCTACACCGAGCCCGAGACCCGCCTCGACCATGCCTTCCTCGGCTGGTGGGAGGAGGCGGACTTCGGCTGGGTCCACGCGTACGACGCGCTCCACGACCGCGAGGCGATGGGGCTGTGGCTGCGCGCGTTCGCCGCCGCCGCCGACGAGACCGGCGGCAACCGCACCGAGCTCGACAGCGGCCTGGCCTTCCACCGGCTGCCGGGCCACGAGCTCGACCTCGACACCCACTCCACGCTCTTCTCGGGAGAGCAGTCGAACTCGTCGGTCGCCTTCGGCGAGGACTCGCTGATGAAGGTCTTCCGCAAGATCACCCCCGGGGTCAACCCCGACATCCAGGTCCACGAGGTCCTGACCGACGCCGGCTCCGACCACATCGCCGCGCTCTACGGCTGGCTCGACTGGGTGGACGCCGAGGCCGACGACGGCCGCGGCACCACCATGCAGCTCGCGATGCTGCAGCAGTTCCTGCGCACCGCCAGCGACGGCTGGGACCTGGCGGTCACCAGCGCCCGCAACCTCTTCGCCGAGGCCGACCTGCACGCGCACGAGGCCGGTGGCGACTTCGCCGGCGAGTCGGCCCGGCTCGGCGAGGCACTGCGCGAAGTGCACGCTGTCCTGGCCGAGCACTTCCCGACCGAGCGGCGCGGCGCGGAGGCCGCCGGCGCACTCGCCGACGCGATGACCGCCCGCCTGGACGCCGCCCTCGACGTCGTACCCGACCTCGCGCCGCACGCCGATGCCCTGCGCGCGACGTACGACCGGGTGCGTGCGCTGCCCGGGCTGACCGTGCAGCAGGTCCACGGCGACCTGCACCTCGGCCAGACCCTGCGCACCAGCCTGGGCTGGAAGATCGTCGACTTCGAGGGAGAGCCGGCCAAGCCGCTCGCCGAGCGGCTGCTGCCCGACTCCCCGTGGCGCGACGTGGCCGGGATGCTGCGCTCCTTCGACTACGCACCGCGGGTCGTGGAGCGCTCGTTCGCCCAGGACGACGCGGAGGGCGCGCCACAGCGTGCCTACCGCGCCGACGAGTGGGCCCACCGCAACGCCAACCACTTCCTGGTGGCGTACGCCGGCGGGGAGGTCGGCGACGAGGAGCGGGTGCTGCTCGACGCCTACGTCGCCGACAAGGTCGTCTACGAGACCGTCTACGAGACTCGCAACCGACCGGCCTGGGTGGACATCCCGCTCGCGGCCGTCGCGAGGATGGGAGTCACATGACCACCCCTGCAGCGATGCCGATCGCTGACACCGAGCTGAGCCAGGTCGTCCACGGGCTGCACGGCAACCCGCACGGCGTGCTCGGCCCGCACCCGCACGACGGTGCCGTGACGGTGCGCGTCCTCAAGCCGCTCGCCTCCGGCGTCGAGGTGCGCTGGGACGGCGGTGCCGTCGAGCTCACCCACGAGCACGACGGCATCTGGGTCGGCGTGCTGCCCATCGCCGACGTACCCGACTACCGGGTCGCCGCGTCGTACGGCGGCGACCCGATCGTGCTCGACGACCCCTACCGGTTCCTGCCGACGCTCGGCGAGGTGGACCTGCACCTGATCAACGAGGGCCGCCACGAGCAGCTCTGGGAGGTGCTCGGTGCCAACGTGCGGCACTACCCCGGTGCGTTGGAGCCCGTCACCGGCACCTCCTTCGCCGTGTGGGCGCCGTCGGCTCGTGCCGTGCGGATCAAGGCCGACTTCAACAGCTGGGACGGGCGCGAGCACCCGATGCGGCAGCTCGGCACCTCGGGTGTCTGGGAGCTGTTCGTGCCCGGGGTCCGCGGCGGCGCGGCGTACAAGTTCGTGATCCTCGGCTCCGACGGCGAGTGGCGCGAGAAGGCCGACCCGATGGCGGCGTGGGCCGAGAAGCCGGCCGACACGGCCTCGAAGATCTTCGAGACGTCGTACGAGTGGGGCGACGGCGACTGGCTGGCGAAGCGCGCCGGCAGCTCCCCCGTCGACGCACCGATGAGCGTCTACGAGATGCACCTCGCGTCCTGGAAGAAGCACCACGACGGCCGCTACTGGTCCTGGGCAGAGCTCGCCGACGAGCTGCCGGCGTACGTCGCCGGGCTGGGCTTCACCCACGTCGAGCTGATGCCGGTGATGCAGCACCCGTTCGGCGGCTCGTGGGGCTACCACGTGACGTCGTACTTCGCGCCGGACTCGCGCTTCGGCGACCCCGACGGCTTCCGGTTGCTCGTCGACCGGCTGCACCAGGCCGGGGTCGGCGTGATCCTCGACTGGGTGCCGGGCCACTTCGCGACCGACGAGTGGGCGCTGGCCCGCTTCGACGGCACCCCGCTCTACGAGGACCCCAACCCGCAGCGCGGGTGGCACAAGGAGTGGGGCTCCCACATCTTCAACTTCGGCCGGCGTGAGGTGCGCAACTTCCTCTACGCCAACGCCGTCTACTGGCTCGAGGAGTTCCACGCCGACGGGCTGCGCGTCGACGGCGTCGCCTCGATGCTCTACCTCGACTACGCCCGCGAGGACGGCGAG
>Ga0190274_10000041_pt1 | contig 109590 bp, 54 predicted proteins | sample Popmic531T_FD_133002 | JGI IMG/M metagenome (GOLD analysis project Ga0190274, IMG submission 133002) | Populus adjacent soil microbial communities from riparian zone of Yellowstone River, Montana, USA - 531 T | ecosystem: Environmental > Terrestrial > Soil > Riparian zone | place: USA: Montana...
CAGAGCTTCTCGCCGAAGTGGCTGAGGGAGCTACCTACAAAGATGGAGTCAGAGTCGTACTAGACGAAACCACGACCGAGGAGGTCGCCGCCTGACATTTACACACCTATTGACGGGACCTCGCCTGGGGAACGACAACCTGCTCGGCGAGCGCGGGGAGGAGATCGAGTCGCGAGATCCGTCCGAGCAGGATCAGCGGCGAGCTGTTGACGGCAAAGCGTCTACTCACCCGCAAGCTCCGCCTTGAGCTCCTCCACGGTCATCTGGATGACCGGCACCTTGCGCTTGGCCAGCTCGTCGAGGAATTCTGGGCGGCTCAGGCCGGCCAGCTCGGCGGCCTTCCCCTGGGAGACGAGGCCCTCAGCGTACCAACTCCACGGCCGCCGCGATTCGCACGTCGCGCGCGACCTCCCCGGGGCTTTTGCGGAGGGCCAGGAAAACGTCCTCGGGCAGCATGACTTCGACGGTCGGCATGGTCCACCTCCAGGGATCAATGTACCATGCCAGGAGCGGCGGCACGGCGACAGCGAAGGTTCCCTTCTTCCAGCCTGATCTTCCCTTGCGGCATCCCCTCTCGATATCTAGATCCTGACTCCGGTCAGGTTGAGGTTGACCACGGTCAGGCTCAATCTTTCCGCGGTCAGGTTGAACCTGACTCGGGTCGAGTCGAACCTGACTCCGGTCAGATTGAGGTTGACCGTGGTCAGGCTCAATCTTTCCGCGGCCAGGTTGAGCCTGACTCGGGTCAAGTCGAACCTGACTCCGGTCAGATTGAGGTTGACCGTGGTCAGGTTCAATCTTTCCGCGGTCAGGTTGAGCCTGACTCGGGGCGAGTGGAGACTGGCCTGGGACGGGGAGGCGAGGGGACAAGAAAAAGGGGCGCGGCCTGTGGCCACGCCCCTGAGGGAACCGGCAATCGCGAGGACTACTTGCTCTCCGGCGGCGCCGGCGGCTCCGCCTTCTTGGAGCGGCGCTTCACCGGCTCGCCATCCAGCCCAACCAGGCGGATCCGCGGCTGCGGGCGGAAGGGCTGCAGGCCGAACTCCACGAGCTTCTCCGACCGGTTGCCGTAGCGCTGCCGGACACAGGTATCCACGAAGGCCATCACGCTCTCTCCCTCGCGCATGCGTTCCGCGATCCTCTTCGAGATGTCCTGCTTGGTGGCAGAGAGGCTCGCCTGCTGCGCCGTGAGGTCCTTCACGTCGCTCAGCACCCCATCGATCTTGACCAGGGATTCCTCCAGGTGAGGCAGCTCCTGGCGGTTCGCCTCCACCGCCTTCTTCCGCAGCTCCAGGTTCTTCTGAATCACCGGATACGGCTTGCCAGCCATGGTGTTGCTCCTTTCGTTGGGCCCGATCGGGCTTGTTCGCCGAGGTCGTCATGACCCCGGCGTTGCTGAGACCAGCGTGTCTCGAGGAGCGCAAGCCCTCAAAATGCCCAACTGCAGCGAGACGGGCGTAAGCTACACAATCCAAGAGAGATAGGTGGCGTAGGGGAAAGTGAGAGAAGGAACAATGATCCGTCCAACTTTTCCTCGAAGCGTCGCTGGGAGCGCCGGCATCCTTGCCGGCATCATCAAGAGGCGCTCAACGATCAGGCCGCGATCGTGGGCTTCTCCGCAACGCTTGAGCGCAACGCGCGTGCCGGCACGGGCGACGCCCGATCTAAGGCTGAGCGGCCGGCGGAGGCCCCCACGGCCGCACCTCCACGTTCGCCCCATACCGGGTCGCCGGATGTGCCCGGGCGACCTCCACCGCCTGGGCGAGGTCCCGCGCTTCCAGGAAGAGAAGGGCGGTGACCGTTCCGGCGTCGGTGGCGGACACCGGCTCGATCGAACCGTCCGGTCCGATCCGCTGCCCCTCCGGAGCCAGGATGTGCGGATCGAGCTTGTGGCCCGCGGCGTTCTGCTGCCGGGCCCAGGCGCGGGTCTCCTCGGTGCGTTGTTTCAGCTCGGCGTCGGTGAGCTGTCTGGGGCCTTGCCGGAAGATGATGACGAATTGTTTTATGGGCGAGCTCGCGGTCTGGGCGAGGCTTGCTGTGCCCGGGGCCAGGAGGGTGAGGATGAAAAGGGCGAGGAAGCATCTCATGCGCTCATCCTGGCACCCGGAGCGCGGGGCGGCTTGTACAAATTCGGCGTTTCAGCGGGAGGCGGGCTCGAAGAAGGCTCCGGGTGCGATCCCGGCGAAGCGCTTGAAATCGTTGATGAAATGGGACTGGTCGCTGTAGCCCGCGGCGTGCGCGACCGTCGTGAGGTCGGCGCCCGTCTCGCGGAGCCGGACGACGTTCTGCAGCCGGACGAGAGAGGCAAACTTCCGCGGCGAGGCGCCCACGAGCCGGCGGAAGCGCCGTTCGAGCGCGCTCTGGCTCAGACCGATCCGCCGGGTGAGCTCCTCGATGCGCATCCTCGCCTGTGTCCGCTCGATCATGTCCACCGCAGCGCCCACGAGCGGATCCGGCCGGGTCTCTCCGGCCTTCGCGAGCAGGAGATCCTCCACCCGCCGGATGCGCTCTGCGTGGCTTGCCGCTCCCTCCAACTGGTCCTGGAGACGGTCCAATCCGCCCCGGCGGCCGAGCACGGCCTCGAGATCGACCGTCGAGTTGCCGAAATCCTCGAGAGGCTGGCGCAGCAATGCTGAAGCGCCGGTCGGGGTGAAAGCGGCGATGACCACCGCGTGATCCCGGCTGTGGACGTGCGTGCGCACCGTGTCCCACAGCCCCGTGATCGCCGCGTGCGGGGCCTCGCCGCCGCCGTCCAGCTGACACGCGCCCCGGAAGCGGAACGCCGCGACGAGCCCCGTGTCTGGCAGGTGCGTGTCGCTGTGCGCCGTGGTCGACTCGACGACGAGGAGCCTCTTCACGAACGGTCGCAGCGCCTCGCAAGGCGTCTGGACCAGGACCCGGGTGTCGTCCATTGCGGCCATGGAAAGAAGGTATACCACGCCCCGGCCCACCCCGGGTTGAAACCCGGGGCTACCAATGGCTGTCCCTGCGGGACAGAGGTGGCGTGCTCCTCGGAACCCCTCCGTCCCATCGGGACGGCCATTCCTAGCCCCGGGTTTCAACCCGGGGTGCGACTGTCCTCAAGCACCTGTCTGATTTCAGACACCTCCCCCGCGTCCCCCTCTCCGCCCGGCCTCCTCACTTAAGTCCCTTGGCTTGCAGGCACTTGCCCGGCCGGCCGGCGCATCTGGCCGGGATGGCACACGCCGTGAGATAGGGGAGTTGTGCAGGCGGCGAGGGCGCGCTGTCGAATCCGGCCCGTCCCGTTCGACCTTGTATGAGGAGGAAAGTCATGAGCGATCACAATTTCATCGAACGGGAAACCGAACCGTCAGGAACCGAGGGAACGCGCGGTCGTCGTGGTGGATGGATCGCGTCTTTGCTGTTGCTCGCGGCGCTGCTCGCGACCGGCGCCGGCCTTGCCATGTGGAAGATCGGGGACCTCAAGGAAGCCGACGCCGCCGCGGCGAGCCAGCCGGAGCCGGCGGAGGCGGTGACCACCGCCGTCGCCACACCGCGCGAGCACCGCCAGACGGTCTCCGCGATCGGGACCGTGCTGGCAACGCAATCGGTCACGTTGCGCAACGAGCTGGCCGGCACGGTCCACTCGGTGGCGCTCCGGCCCGGGCAGATCGTCGGGGCGGGGACGGTGCTCGTGCGGCTCGACGTCTCGGTCGAGGAGGCAGAGCTCGCGGCGCAGAAGGCGCAGGCCGCGCTGGCGCAGACGCTTCTCGACCGCAACCAGCAGGCGAGCCTGACCCGCGCCGTGTCCGCGAGCGAGGTGGATCGCGCCAAGGCCGAGCGTGACGTCGCTTTCGCCCAGATCGCGCGCACCGAAGCGATCATCGCCCGCAAGACGATTCGTGCCCCGTTCCGCGCCCGTGTGGGCCTGTCGGACATCCATCTGGGCCAGTATCTCGACGAAGGCACCGTGCTGACCACGCTCCAGGGGATCGACGACACCGTTCATGTCGATTTCGCCGTACCCCAGCGGATCGCCGCGGGCCTGCGGAGGGGGAACGAGATCCAGGTCTTCACCGGGGACGGGCGCCCGGTCTCCGGCTCGATCGTCGCGATCGATGCGCGCGTCGACCCGACGACCCGCAATGCGATGATCCGCGCCCGCATCGAAGGGGGAGAGAACGGCCCGTCCCCCGGCGCTTCGGTGCGGGTCGAGGTTCCGGACGGCCCGTCGCACCAGGCCATCGCCATCCCGGTGAGCGCGCTGCGCAAGGGGCCCGCCGGCGATCACGTGTTCGTGATCGAACGCGCCAAGGACGGCAAGATGCGGGCGCACGACCGCTTCGTGCAGAGCGGCCCGGTGCTCGCCAACGAAGTTCTGATCATCAAGGGTCTTGCGGCCGGCGAGCAGGTGGCTTCCTCGGGATCCTTCAAGCTGCGCGACGCCGCGCTCGTCACGGTCGCCGACCACGCGACGGCCACGACCTCAGACATCGCGGGAGGTTCCAAGTGAGCACCGAGCAGTTTTCCGATCGAAATTTTTCCGATCAAAATACGGCCACGCGCTCTTCGTTCACCGATATCTTCATCCGGCACCCCGTGCTCGCGGTGGTCGTCAATCTCGTGCTCGTGCTCATGGGCTGGCGGGCGCTCACCGCACTGCCGGTGCAGCAGTTCCCGCAGATCGAGAGCTCGTCGGTCCTGATCACGACGGTCTACTACGGCGCGAGCGCCGAGACGGTCCGCGGCTTCCTGACCACGCCCATCGAGCGCGCCGTGTCGGCGATCGGCGGCGTCGATTACGTCGAGTCGACCAGCCGCGCCGGCGTCAGCACGGTCACGGTGCACCTGAAGCTCAACCACGACAGCACGGCGGCGCTCGCCGAGGTCACCGCGCGACTGCAGCAGGTCCGCTCCGAGCTGCCGTCCGAAGCGGAGCCGCCGCAGATCGAGGTGCAGCGCGCCGACCGGCCCTACGCGACGTTCTATCTCAGCTTCAACTCGAAGGAGCGCAGCATCCCGGCCCTCACCGACTATCTGCTGCGCAACGTACAGCCGCAGCTCGCGACGATCGAGGGCGTCCAGCGTGTGACCAATAAAGAAGGTGGACGGCAGATCGCCATGCGGGTCTGGATCGACCCCGATCGCCTCGCCGCGCTCAACCTCGCGCCGGGCGACGTGCAGGCGGCTCTCCGACGCAACAACTATCTGGCCGCCGTCGGCCAGACCAAGGGAGACCAGATCCAGATCAATCTGCTGGCCAACACCGACCTGCGCTCGGTCGAGGAGTTCGCGGATCTGATCGTCGCCGACCGCGACGGCGCGGTCGTGCGCCTCAAGGATGTGGCGCGGGTCGAGCTGGGCGCCGAAGAGGCGGACCTGATCGCGAAGTACAACGGCTGGGAAGGCGTCTATCTCGGAGTGTGGCCGCTCGTCGGCGCCAACGAGATCGAGGTCGCAAACCACCTGCGCGAGGAGATGGAGCGCATCCGTCCGACGCTGCCCAAGGACATCGAGATGCGCCTGGTCTGGGACGGCACGGTCTTCATGCGCGACGCATTGAAGGAGATCACCAAGACGCTCATCGAGACGATGCTGATCGTCGGCCTCGCGGTGTTCCTCTTCATGGGGTCTCTGCGCACCGCGCTGGTGCCGCTCGTCGCCATGCCGGTGTCGCTCGTCGGAGCGGCGCTCGTCATGTTCGCGTTCGGCTTCAGCCTGAACCTGCTGACGATCCTCGCGATCGTGCTGTCGGTGGGGCTGGTCGTCGACGATGCCATCGTGGTGGTCGAGAACGTCGAGCGCCACGTGCAGATGGGGAAGACCCGCATCCAGGCGGCGATCATCGGCGCCCGCGAGCTGGTCGGACCGATCATCGCGATGACGATCACGCTCGCCGCGGTCTACACACCGATCGGATTCCAGGGCGGTCTGACCGGCTCGCTGTTCCTGGAGTTCGCGATCACCCTGGCGGCCGCGGTCGTCGTCTCGGGCTTCGTCGCCATCACCCTTTCGCCGGTGATGAGCTCGCGCTTCGTGCATGCGCACGGCGAGGAGGGGTGGCTGACCCGGCTGGTCAACCGCGGCTTCGAGGCGATCCGGCGGGTCTACGCGCGGTTGCTCGACGGCGCGCTGCAGATGCGCTGGGCGATCGTCGTGGCCTCGCTGCTCGTCATTCTGGCGGCCTGGCCGCTGTATTCGTTCTCGCGCAAGGAGCTCGCGCCTGTCGAGGATCAGAGCCACATCAGCATGTTCTTCGAGGCGTCTCCCGATGCGTCGCTCGCGGCGGTCAACCGCGAGACGAAGAACGTCGTGCGTGCGATCAACTCTCTCCCGGAAACGAGATTCATGTGGTCGCTGACGTCGTCCTGGGGCGGCTTCGGCGGGCTGGTCGCCAAGGACTGGAAACAGCGTACGCGCTCGACCGAGGAGATGTATGGCCAGGTCTTCGGCATGGTCTCGCAGATCCCCGGCCTGCGCGTGTTCCCGCGTCTCGATCCGCCGCTGCCGACGCCAGGCCAATATGACGTCGAGCTGGTGCTGGAGAGCGACGCGCCGCCCGAACAGCTCATGGCGACCGTGGGCCAGGTCGTCGGCGCCGGCTGGCAGAGCGGCAAGTTCCTGTACGTCGACACCGATTTGAAGCTCGATCTGCCGGAAGCGCGCGTCGTCATCGACCGCGAGCAGGTGGCCGACCTCGGGCTCGATCTCGCCGGCGTCGGCCGGGAGCTCGGCACGCTTCTGGGCGGCGGCTATGTGAACCGTTTCAACTTCTACGACCAGAGCTACAAGGTCATTCCGCAGATCGGCGAAGAGAACCGCGCCACGGTGGCGCCGCTGCTCGATCTCAAGATCAAAACGCCGAGCGGCCAGCTCGTGCCGGTCTCGACGTTCACCCGCATCGAATCGAGCACCGGGCCGCGGGTGCTGAACCGCTTCGCGCAGCGCAACGCCGTGCGCGTGTTCGGCGGTGTGAGGCCGGGCGTGACGAAGGAAGAGGGGCTGCGCGTGCTCGAGACCGCGGCGGCGACCGCGGAGGGTCCGCGGGTCGTCCTCGACTACGCCGGGGAATCGCGGCAGATCCGCAAAGAGGGCTCGGCGCTCACCGTCACTCTCGCGTTCGCCGTCATCCTGATCTATCTGGTGCTCGCGGCGCAATTCAAGAGCTTCCGCGATCCGCTGATCGTGCTGCTCGGCTCGGTGCCGCTGGCGATCTCGGGAGCTCTCATCTTCAGCTTCCTCGACCTGACCACGATCAACATCTACTCGCAGGTGGGACTGATCACTCTGGTGGGACTCATCGCGAAGAACGGCATCCTCATCGTGCAGTTCGCCAACACTCTCCAGGCCCGTGGCCTGGCGAAGCTCGAGGCTCTGCGCGAGGCGTCGCTGACGCGGCTGCGGCCGGTGTTGATGACCTCGGCGGCCACCGTCCTCGGTCACTTCCCGCTGGTGCTGGTCACCGGACCGGGAGCCGAAGCCCGCAACAGCATCGGCATGGTGCTGGTCACGGGTATGACGATCGGCACGCTGTTCACCCTGTTCGTCGTCCCGGTGTTCTATTCGCTCCTGGCGGCCCGGCACCAGCAGAGCCCCGTCGACGCGGAGGTCGCCGCCCTCGACGCGGCTGCCGAGCCTCTCCCGGCCTGAAACGTGTCTGCGACGCCAGGGAAAGGACAGAGGAGGATGACCATGTCGCAGCGCAGCGTGGAGCAGGTGATCGGCCGCCTGGCCACCGACGAGGCGTTCCGCCGTCGGTTCGCGAAGAGCCGGGAGGCGGCGCTCGCGGAGGCCGTGGCCGGCGGATTGGAGCTCACCCCGGTCGAGCAGCGCGCGCTCCTGGCGCTCGACATGTGCGCCTGCGAACGGTTCGCCGGGCGCCTCGATCCGCGCATCCAGAAGATCGGTTTTCGGAGGAACGAATCGTGAGATCGATTCTGCACAGAACAGCACTGCCCGCCATTCTGCTGGCCTTTCTCGCCGGCTGCACCGTCGGGCCTGATTATCAAAAACCGCCGATCCCCACCCCCGGGCAGATCCGCGGGCAGGAGGGGCTGGCCGAGGCCGCCTCCCTCGCCGACCAGGCGTGGTGGGAGATCTTTGCCGACGACACCCTGAAGGGGTTGATCGACGAAGCGCTCCGCAACGGCTACGACGTGCGGCTCGCCGGCTGGCGCGTAGAAGAGGCGCGGGCTGCCGCGGGGATCAGCCATGCGCAGCGCTGGCCGCAGGTCCAGGCCGGCACGGGGTGGTCGCGGGGGCGTAGCTCGGAGCTCGCCGTTCCCGGCGCGCGCACCGAGGACTTCGTCGACGCCACCCTCGGCGTCTCCTGGGAGATCGATCTCTGGGGGCGCATCCGGCGGCTGAACGAAGCGGCGCGGGCGCAGTACCTGGCCACCGAGGAGGCGCGCCGTGGCGTGCTGCTCTCCCTCGTCTCCGACGTCGCCACGACCTATTTCCAGCTCCGCGAGCTCGACCTGGAGCTGGAGATCGCCCGGCGCTCGGCCGAGGCGTTCCAGGGGACGTACGACCTGTTCAACCGGCGCCTCGAAACCGGCATCGCCTCGGGCCTCGAAACCACGAGCGCCGGTGCGTCTCTGGCCGCGACGCGGGCTGCGATCCCGGATCTCGAGCGGCTGATCCAGGCGCAGGAAAACCGGCTGTCGTTCCTCCTGGGGAGAAATCCGGGTCCGATCCCGCGCGGCAACCCGCTCGCCGATCAGCTCCTGCCGCCGGAGATTCCGGCCGGCCTGCCGTCGGACCTCCTCCAGCGCCGTCCCGATCTGCGCGCCGCCGAGCAGCAGCTCGTCGCGGCCAACGCCGAGGTCGGCGTCGCCGTGGCCAACTTCTTCCCCCGCATCAGCCTGACCGGCGCCTTCGGCGGCGTGGCGCCGCAGGTCTCGGATCTCCTCGGCGACGGCAAGGCCTGGTCGATCGGCGGCGGGCTTCTGACTCCTGTGTTCCAGGGGAAGCGCCTCGGCGAGGAGCGCCGCGCGGCCGAGGCGCGGTGGGAGCAGGCGAAGGTGCAGTACGAGGCGAGCGTGACGAACGCGTTCGTCGAGGTGTCGACCGCGCTCGCGGCCTACCGGAAGCTCGCCGAGATCGAGGGCGAGCAGGCGCGCGCCGCCGCCTCCTACCGGCAGGCGGTCGATCTCTCGAACGAGCGCTATCTCTCCGGTCTGTCGGATTATCTGGAAGTCCTCCAGGCCCAGCAGCAGCAGCTCGTCACCGAGAGCTCGCTGGCGCGGACGCGCTTCGACCGTCTGGCGAGCCTCGTCCAACTGTACAAAGCCCTGGGTGGCGGCTGGCATCTTTCCAGCTCGGACTGGGCGACGGCCAACATTCAAAATTGATCATAACAACACGATACGAGAGGAGAAGGCAGTGAGCGAATTGACAGGAAAAGTCGCCGTCGTGACGGGTGCGTCGAAGGGAATCGGCGCGGGAATCGCCAAGAGCCTGGCCGCCGCCGGAGCCGCGGTCGTGGTGAATTACGCCTCCAGCAAGGAGGGAGCGGACCGCGTCGTCACGGAGATTACAGAGAAGGGTGGCAAAGCCATTGCGGTCCAGGCGGACGTGTCCAAGGAGCCCGACGTGGAGCGGCTCTTCACCGAGACCAAAGAAACCTTCGGATCGCTGGACGTGCTGGTGAACAACGCGGGCATCTACCAGTTCGCTCCGCTCGAAGCCGTCTCGGAGACCGATCTCCAGCGGCAGTTCGGTACCAACGTCTTCGGGCTGATTCTGACCACGCGAGAGGCGGCGAAGCACTTCGGGCCGGAGGGTGGAAGCGTGATCAACATCGGCTCGGTCGTGAGTGAAAAAGCACCGCCGATGTCGGTGGTGTACACGGCGACCAAGAGCGCCGTGGACGGCATCACGCGCGTGCTGGCCAAGGAGCTCGGCCCCCGGAAGATCCGGGTCAACTCGATCAATCCGGGCGGCGTGGAAACCGAAGGCGCCCACCAGACCGGGATGATCGGAAGCGACTTCGAAAAGAAGATGGTGGCGGAGACCCCCCTCGGCCGCCTCGGGCAGCCGGACGACATCGCACCGGTCGCGGTTTTCCTGGCCTCTCCAAGGTCCGGCTGGATGACTGGCGAGATTCTGCTGGCCTCCGGCGGGCTGCGGTAAAGCCGCGGCTTACGCCTCGACCTCCTGCCGGCCCACGCCTGTTCGGGTGGGCCGGCGCGCCCCTTCCCGCACTCCTGCGAGCCACCCTCGCAAAAACGCGAGCCTCCGCACCCCCCTCCCGCCCGTTTCCCCTCTAGAGCGCCGTCGTTCGCCCTGGTACACAACCTGCTCTCCCGGGGGTTGTACCGAAACGAATTCGGCGAGCTCGCAGTACGATGGGAAGATCTATGTGTAGGACGTGAACCTTTCGGTCGGCGGGAGCACACCGGCGCTCGTCGATTCGTTCACTCCCGACCCGGCGCAGACGGACATCTCCGATCTCTATTTCTCGCCATCGACCCGCACGCTTTTCGTTCTGCTGGTCGGAAACGGGAGTCACCTGGAACAATCAGCCGGTGTGCAGCAGCAACAATGTAGGCGGCGGGGCCAGCGTGGCCAACAACAGCTGGGTGAGCTACAACGTGCTCGGCGCTACCCAGGGTGGCTGGTCGAGCTTCCGCTTCACGCCTCGGTCGACCAACGACTTCGTGGCGAATTCCCGGCAGGCGGGGAGCAATCAGCCCCAGCTCATTTTGTGGATGAACCAATAGAGGGTCGGGGGTGAGGTAAGCTCGCACCGTCCATGCGGTCCCTCGCCCTGTTCCTCGCCGCCGCCTTTCTTCTCACCGCCTGCGCTCCGTCCGCGCCCGTGGTCATCGACCCTCCAGCCCCGCCGCCGGGCGTCCGGGTCCTCCCGGACGACGTGGGGCGCGCGTCGTTCTTCCTGCCGGTCGAGGTGCCTCTGGCCGCGGTCCGCGGCGAGGTGGAGGCGGCGGTGCCGCGGCAGATGGAGGAGCAGCGGCGGGAGGAGTACTCGCCTCTTCTCGACGAGGAGTCCTGGCGGCTGCTGGCGACGCGGGGCGTCATCGACGTGGGGTTCTCGGCGGAGCGCTTCGTCTTCCGTTTCCCGGTCGTCGGCCGGCTCACGTTCACCGGCCGGCTACGGCCCATGGGGTTGCCGGTGCGCGAGTCGGTGGATTTCTCCGGCACCGTCACGGGATGGGTGAAGCCGGCTCTCGCGCCGGACTGGCAGCTCCGGCTCGAATCGCACGCGCAGCTCGACTTGAGCCGGGCGGAGGTCGAGATCTTCAAAGTCGTAAAGGTCGGATTGCGCGGCCTCCTGCAGGATGAGATCGATCCGATCCTCGACCGGGAGTTCCGGAAAGCGGCGGAGCGGTCGGTGGCGGATTGGAAGCTGCGCGAGCAGGCCGCAGCGGCCTGGAAGGCGCTCCACTTCGAGCAGGAGATTTCGAATGGGGAGGGGCTGTGGCTGCGCTTCCGGCCGGCCGAGGTGCGGGTCGCGGCGCTTCGGTCGGAAGGGGACCGGCTGCGGACCGGATTCGCCATCGCCGGCCAGGTGCACCTGGGGTTCTCCCGTGGTGCGGTGGCGGCTCCGGCTCCATCGCCCCTGCCGCCGCCCGGCGTTCTCGCTGAGCCTTCGGGCCGGCTGGAGATCGAGGTCCCGGTCGTGGCCTCGGACGCGGATCTCTCACGGCTGGCGGCGAAGCGTCTCCAGGGCGTTCGCCATCAGATGAGCGGGTATGAGCTGACCATCTCCGGAGCGAGCCTGCGGGTGCTCGGGGACGGCATGCTCGTGTCTCTCGACTTCCAGGCCCGCGGACCGCTCGCACGCGGCGCCCGGGGCCGGCTCTTCCTGCGCGGCCGGCCGGTGTTCGATCCGCAGGCGAAGGTCCTGCGCCTCGACGGTCTCGACTATGACCTGGCAACACGGAGCCGGCTGCTCCACGCCGCGGGCTGGCTGCTGCGCTCCGACCTCCTCGCCTCGCTGGAGCGGGAGGCGCGCTTCGACGTGGCCGCCACGCTGCGCGAGGCGGACCGCACGGCGCAGGCGGCGGTGCGCAGCCTGCGCTTTCCGGCGGGTCTCCAGGGGGAGATCCGGCTGGACTCCGCCAGCGTGACCCAGCTGGTCGTCTCGGACGGCTATCTCTATGCCCGCTGCCGGATCACCGGGACCACCACGCCGTTGACGTGGGCGAGCAGGCCCTGAGCGCGACTGCGATACACTTCCGTCCACACGGCCGTTCAAGAGATCGAGCGCTCCGCGCGAGGAGGACGCGATGTCCAGTGGTTGTCCCGTATTTCCAGGTTCCCGGGTAACCCCGGAGGACCCGCGGTACCCGACCCTGATCCGCGGCTTCAACCAGCGCTGGGTCGGCCATCCCCGGTACGTCGAGGTGGTTGGCGACGCGCAGCAGATCGTGGCGGCCGTGCAGCGGTGCGTGGATGAGAACCTCCGGGTCACCGTCCGCAGCGGCGGTCATTGCTATGAAGGGTGGGTCTCCTTGAACGACGGCGTGATCCTCGACGTCTCGTCCTTGCACGGAGCGGGGAAGGACCCGGAGACCGGTTGGTATTTTCTCGAGAGCGGCTGCACCAACTGGGACATCTACAACCAGCTCTACCGGCAGTACGGCATCACGCTCCCGGCGGGCTCGTGCTACTCGGTCGGGGCCGGCGGCCACATCTGCGGCGGCGGCTACGGGCTGCTGTCGCGCCGCGATGGCCTGACCGTGGACTGGCTCCACGGCGTCGAGGTGGTCTGCGTCGACAAGGACCGCAAGGCGCGCCTGGTGCGGGTGACCAGGGACTCTCCGACGGCCGAGGAGCGGAATCTCTTCTGGGCGCATACCGGCGGAGGCGGCGGCAACTTCGGCGTCATCACGAAATACTTCTTCAAGGACCTTCCGCAGGGCCCGAGCGAGGCCTGGCTCGCCAGTCTCGCCTGGGAGTGGTCCGATCTGACCGAGGACCTCTTCCGCCAGCTCCTTGAAAACTACGGCCGCTTTTTCGAGGAGAACAGCGCGCCGGATAGCCGTTTTTCCACTCTCTTCTCGCTGCTCCACCTGACCCGTAAGGCCGCCGGGCAGGTGGTCCTGACGGTGCAGAACGCCGGCAGCGACCGCGGACCGCTCGACGACTTCATCGATGCCATGGAGGCCGGCATCGACAAGGCGCGCCTGCAGTCCGTGGCTCCGCGCATCGTCGTCGGCTGGCACCATTACATTCCTTTGACGACCAGCGCCCGCCAGATGCCCTGGCTGGAGGTCACCCAGTCGCTCAACGGCTCCGGCGCCAATCAGCGGGGCAAGTACAAGTCGGCCTACATGAAGAAAGGTTTTCCCCCGGACCAGATCGGGACGATCTGGAAATGGCTCACCATCGAGAACGATCAGTATCCCGCCAACAGCCAGGCCCTCGTTCAGGTGGACTCCTACGGATGCCGGATCAATGCGGTGGCGTCGGATGCCACGGCCGTTCCGCAGCGTTCCTCGATCTTGAAGCTCCAGTACCAGACCTATTGGACGGAGCCCGGGCAGGACGAGGTCAACCTGGCCTGGATCGATGATTTTTATCAGGAGATGTACGGCCCGCGCGGCCCCTGGCCCGATGACGTCGTCGACGGCTGTTACGTGAACTATTGCGACTCCGATCTCGTGGACTGGCAGCACCTCTACTACCTGGGGAACTATGAGCGCCTCCAGACGGCCAAGGCGGAGTGGGATCCCCACAACATCTTCCACCACAAGCAGTCGATCGAGCTGCCGGAAGGATCGAGATGACAGATCTTCGGGAGACGATCATCGACTGGGCGCGGCAGGGCCGCTTACGGCCGGAGGATCTGCGCCGCGCTCTCCTGCTGGAGGGAGCGCTGCCGTCTGTCGCTGACTGGCGGCGCTTCCTCGAGCGCCTGCTGTTGTGGCTCGGGACGATGGGGATCGCCTCGGGAGTCATCTTCTTCCTGGCCTACAACTGGGAGAAGCTCGGCCGCTTCGCCAAGCTCGGCCTCGTCGAGGTCCTGGTCGTGGCGGCTCTGGTCTTCGTCGGGCGGCTCGGGCTGGAGCGGCCGGCGGGCACAGCGGCGCTGCTGGCTTCGGCCATGCTCGTCGGGGCTCTGCTCGCCCTGATCGGACAGACCTATCAAACCGGGGCGGACACGTTCGAGTTGTTCACGGTCTGGGCCTTCGCGATCCTGCCCTGGGTCGTGATCGGACGTTTCCCGGTGCTCTGGTTGGGATGGCTGGCGTTGGTGAACCTGGCGGTGACGCTCTATCTCCAGACCTTTCCTGGCCTCTTCGGCCTCCTGTTTGATGCGGAGCAGATGCTGTGGGTGCTGCTCGGGGTGAACACGGTGGCTCTCGCCGCCTGGGAGGGCGCGGCGGCGGCAGGCGTGGTGTGGCTGCGGGAGCGCTGGGCGACACGGCTCCTCGCCACCACCGCTGGCACTGTGGCCACGGTGCTCGCCGTATTCGCCGTGATCGATGAAGCGAGCGGCTGGGCACTGCTTGCCTGGCTCATCTGGCTCGTTGTCGCGTACGCGGTCTACCGTCATCGCCTCCGGGACCTGTACGTCCTGGCCGGCGGCGTCCTGTCCCTGATCGTCGTGCTCACGACGTTTCTCGGCAAACACCTGATCGACTTCGACGAGGCCGGAGGGTTTCTGCTGATCGGCCTGGTGGTGATCGGACTGTCCGCCGCGGGCGGATGGTGGCTGCGGCGGATCGCCGTCGAGGAGACGGTATGAGCGCGGCGCAGCGCCAGGCGGCTTGGGCGCGGCTGACGGCGGCCGGGCTGGTCGAAGGGGACGAGCCGGCCGCCCAGGTGCCCGGGCCCCCCTGGTTCGTCCGCGTCATGCTCGGGTTTGCCGGCTGGATCGGCGCCCTGTTTCTCCTCGCGTTCGGCGGCGTGCTGTTCTCGTCTCTCTTCGACAAGACGCTGCTGGCGCTGCTGATCGGATCGATCCTCTGCGGCGCCGCGATCCTCCTGTTCCGGCTGCGCGGAGACAACGACTTCGTCGCGCAGTTCGGCTTCGCTCTGAGCTTGGCGGGCCAGGCATTGCTCGTGGTCGGCCTCGGCAACCTGTTCGATACGTGGACCTCCGCGATCGCGCTCGCCGCGGCGGTGGTGGAGGCGGCGCTGTTCTTCCTGGCGCCGAGCTTCCTGCATCGCGTGTGGACGGCGGGAGCCGCCGCGGCGGCCGTGGTGTTCGCCCTGGCGAGCTGGCACGTCTCCTTCCTGGCGCCGGGCCTGCTGACCGCGGCGTTCGCCTGGGTCTGGCTCCGCGAGCTGGAGGACCCCCGGCACGGCGAGCTCTGGCGGGCCGGGGGCTATGGGCTCACGCTCGCCGCCGTGGGGACGGTCTTTCTGCTCGATTTCGTCGTGGACATGGCGTTTCTGCACCCGGCGCGGGACGGCGGGACCGGGGTGGCGCTCGCCATCCTCCGGGACTACGCGGGCGCGGCGGTCTCCGGCGTGGCGTTGATCTACGTCGTCGTGCGGCTGCTCGGCCGCGAGGGCGTGCCGCTCGCCTCGGGGGCTGGCCGCGCCGCGCTCGCTGGCGCCGCCGTCCTGGCGCTCGCCTCTCTCGCGGCGCCGGGCCTGGCGCCGGCGGTGGCGATCCTTGTCCTGGGCTATGCCAACGGCAACCGGGTGCTGACCGGTCTCGGCGTTCTCGTGCTGCTCGGCTATCTCTCCTATTACTACTATTCGCTCGAAACGACGCTGCTCCTCAAGTCGGCGCTGCTGGTGGCCGTGGGGAGCGCGTTGCTCGGGGTGCGTCTGGCCCTGCACCGGTGGTGGCTCCATGCATAAAGCGATCGCGCTCCTCGCCGGGCTCATCGTGCTGGTCCTGGCGAATCTCACGATCTATCAGCGCGAACGGCTGCTGGCCGACGGCCGGATCTTGCTGCTCGAGTTGGCCCCGGTCGATCCCCGGTCGATGATGCAAGGCGACTACATGGCGCTCGACCTCCGGGTGGCCCGCGACGTGGCGGCGAAGCCGCGAGGCAGGCGGGATGGGCACGCCGTGCTCGCGGTGGACAAACGAGGCGTGGGCTCGTTCCTGCGCTTCGACGACGGAAGCCCGCTGGGGCCCAACGAGGTCTTGCTGCATTATCGGGTGCGGGAAGGCCGGCCCAGAATCGCGACCAATGCCTTCTTTTTCCAGGAAGGGACAGGGGAGCGCTACCAGACCGCCCGCTACGGAGAATTCCGCGTTGCCAAGGACGGCGAGGCGATTCTCACCGGGCTGCGGGATGAGGGCTTCCAGGATCTTGGAAAGGCCGGAACCCTCACCCCCTGACCCCCTCTCCCACCCGCACTCACGCCCGCCCGGGTGAGGGGGAAGCAGATGGCTCACTCGCTGCGTAGCGCCTCGGCGGGATCGACCGAGGCGGCGCGGCGGGCTGGGATCAGGCATGCGGCGGCCGCGACGGCGAGCATCGCGAGCGGGGCGGCGGTGAAGGCCACCGCGTCGAGAGGAGTGACGCCGAAGAGCAGGCTCTGCATCAGCCTTGTCACCCCGGCGGCGATTCCCAGGCCGATCACCAGGCCGGTCACGGTGAGCGCCAGACCTTCTTTCAGGATGAGGCGGAGGAGCGCGGCTCGGGTGGCTCCGAGGGCACCTCGGATGCCCATTTCGCGGCGGCGCTGGGAGACTCCGTAGGTGAGCACGCCGTAGAGGCCCGTGGCGGCCAAGAGCAGGGCGAGCGCGGCGAAGATGGTGGTCACCAGGGCCGCGAAGCGCGGCTGGGCGACCGCTTCGGAGAGCCGGCCGGTGAGGCGGTCGACGTCGTCGAGCGCGGCGCGCGGCTCGATCTCGCGGACGAGCCGCCGCAGGTCCGGCGCGAGGGCGAGCGGGTCGCCGGTGGTGCGGACCAGCAGGTAGGGCTGCTGGAACGCCGCGCCGGTGCTTCGGCTCGCTGCCAGATAGATCTCGGGCTGCGGCGGCCGGTCGGGACCATCCTTCAAGACGTTGGCCACGACTCCGACGATCTCGGTGACCCGGTCTTCGGGCCCGAGGACGCCTTTCCATCGCCTTCCGACCACGGGCTGGCCCTCCGCGAGGTACTGCCGCGCGAGCTCTTCGTTGATGACCAGCGCCTGGGTGCCGGCGGCGACGTCTCCGGCTTCCAGGAAGCGGCCGCTCTTGACGCGCAGGCCGAGGGCCCGGCCGTAGTCCGGCGTCACTGTCCAGGCGGTCGCGCGGATCAGGGCCGGCTCGCCGGCGGGGCCGCCGGTGGGGAGGGTGAAGCCGCGGATGGCGGTCGAGTTGCCGAGCGGCGCCATGTTGGCGGCACTGGCCGCGGTGACTCCCGGCAGGGCGCGCAGGCGCTCCAGGATCGCGTCCACGACCTCGGCGTTGCGCTCCGGGTTCTCCCCCGCGTCCGGCAGAAAGAGCTGGGCGGTGAGGACGTGCTCGGGATCGTAGCCCCCATCTAAATGAAGGAGCTGGGCGAAGCTCCGGGCCAGCAGGCCGGCGCCGACGAGGAGGACGACGGCGAGCGCGGCCTCGGCGACGAGCAGGCCGCCGCGCAGCCCCTTGCCGGCTCCGCTCGTCACCCGGTGGTCGCCCTCGTGCAGGGCCGGCGCCGGTCCGACCTGGAGGCCGCGCCACGCGGGCATCAGCCCGGACAGCAGGCCGGCGAGGAGCGAAGCGAGGCCGGCGAAGGCGAGCACGCGGCCGTCGAGCCGGATCTCCTGGAGGCGCGGCAGGTCGTCCGGCGCGAGCGCCGGGAGCGCCGCAGTGAGCCCCCAGGCGAGGAGGAGGCCGAGCGCTCCGCCGGTGAGCGAGAGGACCAGGCTCTCGGTGAGGAGCTGGGCGGCCAGCCGGCGGCGGCTCGCGCCGAGCGCGGCGCGGACGGCCAGCTCCCGGCGCCGTGCGAGGCTCCGCGCCAGGAACAGGTTGGAGACGTTGGCGCAGGCGATGAGCAGGACGAGGCCGACGCCCACGGCGAGCACGAGGAGCGCCGGGCGGACGCGCGCCGTCATCTCCGCGACGAACGGCCGCACGTGCACCTCGACCGGCCCTCCCTTGCCGAACAGCAGGTCCGCCACCATGGGGCGCGGCACCGCGCGGGCCGCCGCCGTTCCCTCGGCCGCGGCCTGGAGCGGCGTCACGCCGGGCCGCAGCCGCGCCAGCGCCGAGAAGGTCTCGATCCCTCGCTGGTTCGCGGGCTGCGGAGGATTGATCACGTACGGGATCCACAAGGCCGTGCCGGGGACCGGGAAGTCAAAGCCCGGGGGGGCCACGCCGATCACCTGGCAGGGCCGGCCCTCGACGACGATCGACCGCCCGAGAGCTGCCGGACTGGCCCCGAAGCGGGCGCGCCACAGGCCGTGGCTGAGGACCACCACGCAAGGCGCCCCTTCGGCAGCCTCCTCTGGAAGGAAGAAGCGGCCGGCCGCAGGCACCACGCGAAGCATCGGGAAGAGAGACGGCGACACCTCCGCGCCCGGCAGGCGCTCGGGCGCCTCGCGCCCGACAGTCAGGATCTCGTCGCTGTAGGCGGCCACGCCTTCGAGCGTGCGCATCGACTTCGACCAGCTTTCGAGTGTGATGTCGCTGAAGTACGCGCCCCGCAGCGGCGCGTCGGCGCCTGGGTGCTCCTCGGAGACGCGGACCAGCCGGTCGGGCTCGGCATAGGGGAGAGGCTTCAGCAGAACGCCCCAGACCACGGAAAAGATCGCCGTGTTCGCGCCGATGCCGAGGGCGAGGGTGAGAGCGGCGGCTGCCGTGAAGCCCTTCTGTTTGACCATCCACCTGAGCGTGTGCCGGATGTCGCGCCAGAGTGTTTCCATGGGGGCTCCCTTGAAAGGACCTCGAGGCCTCAAGGACACCAACGACGCAAAGCGCCAAGGCACCTCACGGCCGGTCGTCCTTGAGGTGCCTTACGTCCTTGAGGTCCTTCAGGTTTCTTTACAGGCCGACCAGCTTCGCGCTCACGTCCCAGAGGTGCTTGGCCAGGGCTTCGTCCCGGGCGAGGGGCGCCGGGGCCACGAGCTTGTCGCGATCGAAGTACTTCCCGGTGACACCTTCGAGCTCGGGGCTGGCGGCCAGGCGCACGATGGGGGCGGCTCCCTTCTCGGGGCTGAGGAAGAAGGGGCGGAACACGAAGTTGATCAGGGGCTTGGCCAGCGTCGGCGCTCCCGCCCAGATGTTCGTGGACACGGCGCCAGGGTGAAGGCTGTTCGAGGTGACGCCGGTGCCGGCGAGACGGCGTGCGAGCTCGTTGGCGAACAGGATGTTGGCGAGCTTCGAGCGGGCATAGGAACGCATGATCTTGTAGCCGCGCTCGAACCCGAGATCGTCGAAGTCGAGAGTGCCCTGCCGGTGCCCCTCGGAGGCGACCGTCACCACCCGGGCCGGCGCGCTCCGCACGAGCAGATCGGTCAGGAGGTTGGTGAGCAGAAAATACCCGAGATGATTGACGGCGAAGGTGGCCTCGATCCCGTCCACCGTCAGGCGGCGCGTCTTGTTCACGCCGCCCGCGTTGTTGATCAGCACGTCCAGCCGGTCATGGCGGGCGAGGACCTCCTCGGCGAGACGGTGGATGTCGGCCTGCGCGGAGAAATCGCAGAGGAGGTGCTCCACCTCGGCCGCGCCGCTTCGTGCCCTGACCCTGGCCACAGCGGCTTCGGTGCGGGCGCGGTCGCGGCCGACGAGGACGACGCGGGCGCCTTGCCGGGCCAGCGCGCCGGCAGCTTCGAAGCCGATTCCGCTCGTGGCTCCCGTGATCAGGATGGTCTTGCTGAGGACGGTCCAGGGCATGCGAGGCTCCTCCCTTGGTAAAGGCAAAGGACCTGAAGGACATAAAGGACTCAAAGGACTTCAAGGACGGGGAGGAGAACTGTCCTTTGGGTCCTTTATGTCTTTTAGGTCCTTTCGTCCTTTAATACAGCTCCAGCCCCTCGGCCTCCATGGTCACCGTAGTGCCGGCCTTGCCCTCGGAGATCGCCACCAGGTCGTGGAGGGCGCCGATGGCGGCGACCTTGCCGGTGGCTTCGGCGAACTCGATGGCGGCCTGGATCTTCGGGCCCATGGAGCCGGCGGGGAAGGGGCAGTCGCGCAGCGCGGCCGGAGAGGCCCGCCGGATCGCCCGCTGGGACGGCTTTCCCCAGTCGAGATAGACCGCCTCGGCGTCGGTCGCCATGAGGAACAAGTCCGCTTCGAGCTCGCGGGCCAGCAGCGAGCTCGCCAGGTCCTTGTCCACCACCGCCTCGACCCCCTGGAGCTTACGGCCCGGCCGGTACATGGTCGGGATGCCGCCGCCTCCGGCGCAGATCACGATACAGCCTTTCTCCAGGAGCCACTTGACCGGGCGGATCTGGAAGATCCGCTGCGGCCGCGGCGAGGCGACGACGCGGCGGAACTTGTCTCCGTCCGGCGCCATGATCCACCCCTTCGCCGCGGCGAGCCGGTCGGCCTCCTCGCGGGTGTAGACCGGGCCGATCGGCTTCGTCGGATGCTCGAAGGCCGGGTCGTTCGGGTCGACCTCGACCATCGAGAGGATCGTGGCGAACGGCTGCTCGAAGGGGAGGATGTTCCCCAGCTCCTGCTCGATCATGTAGCCGATCATCCCCTCGGTCTGGGCGCCGAGGACGTCGAGCGGGTAGGGGCTGACCTCTGAATAGGCTGCGCCCTGCAGGGCCAGGAGGCCGACCTGCGGGCCGTTGCCGTGGGAAATGATGAGCTGGTGCTCGCGGCCGAGCGGAGCGAGAGCCTCCGCCGCGATCCGGACGTTCCTGCGCTGGTTGTCGGCGGTCATCGGCTCGCCTCGGCGCAGCAGCGCATTGCCGCCGAGGGCCACCAGGATACGCATGCAATCTCCTCCGCCCCAGAGACCCACGGGGCGCGCCGTCAGAAAGGGCAGAGTCTACTGCCTGAGCCGGCGGCGCGCTACAGTAAACATTTTTCTTAAGCTCCAGTGTTGCCGTTCGTCTATATGTGCAGGAAAGGCGAGCGTTAATTTATCGCATGAAATCGATCGCGAATTGATCCTATTGGCGATCACGCATGAGTGCGTGATCGGCGCCAATTTTGCCCGAAACATTTGTCCCGCTCGTGCGTACACCGATCACTAGAAGAGATCTGGAGATACTCGATCGCGCGCCTCTTGCCAAAGAGAATTTGGCGTGATAGGTTGAGTCATCTTCTGAATTTTCCTTTGCCGTCGCCGGTTTTTGCCGGTCTGTCTCCGCTCCTCGGGTCTCCTGCGGACGGTCAAGGGAATGATTGTTGTTTGATGTCCGGGTTGCGAAAGAAAGTGGACTCTGTCCGCCCTGCGCCAGCTTTGTTCTTGCGCTGACCAACCCGGTTCTATCGACGCGGTAGTTGAGGAGACCGGGGCATGAAGCGGTTGGCGAGCACTGCGGCGGCGCGCATCTTTCTGCTGGGTCTTCTGGCGGCGGGTCCCGCCGCTTTCGCGCAAGGTGGTCCGATCGCCACCGGCGCCCTCCAGATCCAGGGCAATCGCCTCACGATCTACGCGGACGAGCTGACGACCGACGCGGACCAGACGGTCAACGTCGGCGAGCGGGCGCGGGTCCGTACCTGCTATGGCGGCGCGGGTGTCGCGTGCGGCTCCGTCCTGCCCGGCGATCCGCGGATCTCCGGGATGCTGGTGCGGGGTGAGCTGCGCGGGCCCGAGGTGCCGCAGGCGATCGCTTTGGAGACGGTCCCCGGCGGCACGTTCGTGCTCCCCGGCTTCCAGCAGGAAGGCGACTACCGGCTCGAAAACATCCGCCTCGTGGACGCGCTCTCCGGCCAGGTGCTCGCCACGGCCGAGCCGTCGTTCGCGGTCCTCCACGTGCGCGAGATCCTGCTCGCCTCGGCCACGGTGCGCACCCTCTCGCTCGCCGAGCTCCAGGCGCGCGGCATCACCTTCAGCGCCGAGAACTTCCAGGCGTTCAACTTCGCGGTGGGCTTCGCGTTCGGCGACGAGATCGTCGAGATCGAGTTCCCCATGGTTTATTCGGGCTACGGCACGGTCGAGCCGCTCGACAAGCCGACGGTCAACCTCGACGGGCTGCCGTCGGACCTGGCCCATGCGGTCGAGCGCTGGCAGCCGCCCAACATCGTGCCGTTCCGTCTGGAGGTGGAGGATTCGCCGGCTCTGCGCGCCGACGAGGAGGAGGACGAGACGCTGCACCTGCCGCTCTTCGGCGCCATCGTCATCCCCGGCAATGTCTCGTATCTGAATCAGTTCTTCGAGGCGCGAGTGATCGTCGCCAACGGTGCTCCCCAGGGCTCGGACGCGCGCCTCGGGCAGGTCCAGGCGAGCCTGCGCCTGCCGCCCTACAACGCGCTGCGGGTGGTGGCTTCCGATCCGTCGGTGGCGCCGGGCCAGGCGGTGCCGGTGGTCAAGGCGAACGGCGGCCGGCTTCTCTTCCCGGGCGATCAGGGCTCCGCGGCGTGGACGGTTGAGGGGCTGACCGCGGGCACGCACACGCTCCAGATGGACATCACCGCTTCCCTGGAGCGGCCGGGGCGTGATTCCTTCCCGCTGCTGAGCCGCATCCAGGCGGCGGTCGAGGTGGTGGACGCCCGCTTCAACCTCACCTTCAGCCACCCGGACGTGGTGCGCGAAGGGGAGGCCTATTCGCTCTTCGTCACGGTCACCAACCTGTCGCGGGCGACGCAGAACCTGATCACCGTCGATCTGGACGAGCAGCGCATCACCGGCGCGCACCGCGCCAATCCCCAGGACACGCTGAAGCGGACGATCCAGACGCTCGCCCCGGGCCAGGCCGAGACGCTCGAGTTTCCCCTCGTCGCGGACCTCGACGGCAAGGTGGTCGCCACCACGTTCCAGTCGACCTCGTCGGTGGGGCAGGGGACGATCCGCCTGCGCACCGGCGTCGGCGAGCTGGGGATCCCGCTGTCGCCGGCCACGCTGGTGCTGCCGCGCTTCTCGGAGCAGCTCAAGAAGACCTACATCGGATCGGACGATCTGTACACCGCGCACATCCGGTTCCTCGGCCTGGCCTACAGCCTCGCGGTGGCTCCGGCCGCGCTCACGCCGGCCGGTCTCCCGCGGGTGATCAAGACGGACGTCGAACGGCGGGCCGTCGACTTCGCCCAGGCCGGCCAGCGCACCTGGATCGGCGAGCCGCTCCTCGAATCGCTGGAGGTGCTGGCGCTCGACTACCTGGGCAACCGCCACCCGCTGATCGAGATCGACGAGCTGCGGCGCAGCACCGGCAAGGGACTCGCGGTGGGCACCGAGCTCGCCCGCCAGCTCCGCAAGGAGCAGGACGCGCGGAACCTCTCGGCCGCGGACCTGTTCGACCAGCTCGCCGAGACCACGACCTACACCGCGCCGTACGCGGCGGCGCTCCTGCTGCCCGACGACGGCAGCGAGGCCCTGGCGCTGGAGGTGCGCGGCGCCTACGACGGCATTCCCGGCAGCCTGAGCGGCGCGGCGGGCACGGCCGGAGCTTTGCGCACGCTCGCCTTCGGCGAGATCTACCCGGTGCTCCGCGACGGGTCGGGCGAGGAGACGGTGCCGTTCGCCCTGGTGGGGCACGTGGCGCTCGATCAGGTGCTGGAGGTGGTGGTGCGCAACCCGGGCGCGAGCGTCGCGCAGGGCCGGCTCCTGGTGATCATCCCCGAGGCCGGCGGCAGCGAGGACCGCCGCCTGGAGATCCCGGACGTGACGGTGCCGCCGGGCGGCGCCGTGATGCTGCGGGTGGGCGCGGCCGTCGCCCATCCGGTGCTGGCCGACGCGGCGACCGGCACGTCCCTGGGAGTGAATCCCTCGGTCAGCCGGGTCGACCGGCCGTCGTTCCGCCTGATCGGCGCGCGGCAGGACTTCCGGATGAAGGAGGACGGGCCCGACGAGCTGGGCAACATGATCCGCCCGAACCGCTACGGCAACGGCGTGATCTATCTGTTCAACCGTCCGCCCGCCGCGGAGGGGGCGGAGGATGAGGCGAATTACCGCATCCGCTCCCGCTTCTCGGGCCTCGACACGGCGGGGCAGCCCGCCTCCGGCACCAGCGACAAGACCGGCACGGGCGCATGGCTCCAGGACGACGGGCGCACCGTCGCGGTCCGCTACGCGACGCCGGTCAGTGCCCTGATCAATCCGGCCAACAACCAGCCTCTGCTCACCCACGAGCACCTGCTCGACACCCACGGCCTGGTCGACGCGTGGGGCGAGTCGCTCGACGCGGCCATCCCGTCGCCGCGGCTCGAGACGCTGCCGCTCCACGTCGGCGGCCTGGTGACCGGCAAGGTGGTACGCGGCACGGGCGAGCCGGTCGTCGGCGCCAAGGTGCAGCTCATCCGCTCGCTCCTCTGGGAGACGCGGATGGACACGATCGTCAAGCTCGACTACCTGGGCGAGGTGACGACCGGCAGCGACGGCTCCTTCTTCTTCGACTTCGTCGAGACGCCGCACTGGGACCGGCAGGTGCTGCCCCGGTTCACGCTGCGCGCCTACATCCCGGCGGGCGCCGACCCGGCGCTCCAGCCCGAGGAGGTGCAGGAGGTCTCGTCGACCATCCGGTTGCAGAACCGGGTGGCGCGGATCAACATCGCGCTCCTCGGCCGCGGCACGATCCGCGGGCGCTTCCTCTACGCGGACACCAACGCGCCGGTCACGGGCGGGAGGGTGCTCGCCTCCAGCACCCTGTTCAATGAGGAGAAGGCGGTCCAGCCGGCGGCGGACGGCTCGTTCGTCATCGCCGGGGTGCCGGTCGGACCGATCACGCTGACCGGCCGCGATCCGGAAGGGCGCGTGGTCTACGCCACGGTCGGCGTCTCCGGGCCGGGCGTCACGGTCGACTCCGTGCTGCTCCTGCTCCCCCGCGTCATCCCTGGCATGGGCACGGTGACCGGGACGGTGGTGGGGGCGACCTCGGACGCGCCGATCGCCGGCGCGCGCGTGGCCGTCTACTCGAAGGGGGCGATGCTCTCGGCGCAGGAGACCGACGACTTCGGCCGCTTCCGCTTCGAGCAGGTGCCCGAAGGGCAGGTCTCGCTACAGGCGGCGAACTGGGCGGTCTCGCGGATCTCGATCTTCACCGATCTGCAGCTCGCCGCCAACGCGGTCGAGGAGGTCACGCTGCGGTTGCCCGAGGGGGCGAGCCGCACGGTCACCGGCTCGGTCTTCTTCCACGATCCGATCACCAACACCAACGTGCCGGTGCAGGGCGCGGTCGCCTTCATCGAGGGGCCGGGCGTCTTCGCCTACACCGACGCGGCGGGCGCCTACCGCATCGAAGGAGTGCCGGTGCAGGGGGCGAACGAGAGCTATTCGGTCAAGGCGATCGATTTCAGCCGCAAGCTCGAAGGGCGGGTCTCCCTGCCGCCGATCCTCGACGTCTCCCCCGACGTGGTGGCCGCGCAGAGCATCGTGTTGCAGCAGATGAGCGGCGGCATCGACGGCGTGGTGCTCGATCCGCTCGGCCGGCCGGCGGGCGGCGCCGAGGTCGTGGTCTATCCCTATGGCACGACCACCTCGGCCGCGGACGGCAGCTTCTCCTTCGCGAGCCTGCCGCTCGGCGGCCACACGGTGGTGGCGCACGTCGGCGACGGGTTGCAGGCGGGGAAGGTCGGCTATTTCGGCGAGGCCCCGGCGCAGATCGTCTATGGCGGGCACCGGCCGTTCGTGCAGGTGCGGATGGGCGGCTCCGGCGTGGTGACCCTCCTCACCCGCACCGCCACCTCGACCGGCGTGCTCACCCCGGTCTATTACAAGCCGACCTATTACAGCGCGGTGGAGTACCGCGTCCGGCTGAAGGGCGCCTACACCGAGACCACCACGGACCCGAACGGAAGGTTGCAGCTCGTCCTGCCGGTGGGCAAGTACGAGCTGATCGCCTACAACCCGTTCCACGGCATCCACACGATCAGCGGCGAGATCACCTACGCCGGGCAGGTGGTCGATCACGAGGTGGTGTTCGAGGACGCCGCCACGGTCGCCGGCGTGGTGGTCAACGTCGACGGCGTGACCCCGGTGCCCGACATCGAGGTCACCATGGAGGCCACCGGCCTCAAGGGACAGAAGCAGCGCACCGACACGCAGGGGCGGTTCCGTTTCGAGCTGGTCCCCAAGGGGCGGGTGATGATCACCGCGGAGGGTCTCGCCGGGTCGGTGGAGCGCGTCGGCCGCACCCTGGGCTACGTCGGCACCGCCGGGCAGGAGCTCGAGCTGGTGGTCCAGATGAAGGCGCAGGGGACGGTGACGGGCCGGGTGATCGACCGCTTCAACGGCGTCGACCGGCCGCTGGCGAACGCCCAGTATTACGTGCAGGAGAACAGCTTCCCGTTCCGCCGGCTGCCGCAGGAAGGCGCCTGGTACGTGACCGACTCGCAGGGGCGCTACCAGGTGCCCCACGTCTACGCCGGGAGCCTCTCGGTGATCGCCCGCGACAGCGGGCAGGTGGGCCGCTGGGGCCAGTCCGACGGAAACCTGACCGCGGACTGGCAGGTGCTGTCGATGCCCGACATCGTGATGACGACGAGTGTCGGCTCGCTGCAGATCACGGTGCGCGACCCGATCTCGGGGGGACCGGTCGCGGACGCCCAGGTGCGGCTGTCGAACGACGACGCCACGGTGACCGGAGCGGACGGCATCGCGTTCTTCGACGCGCTGCCGCTCGGCTCTTATTCGGTCTACACGTTCTACGCCCCCAGCGGGAGGAGCGGCCGGCTGACCGACGTGAGCCTCTCCTCGGCGGGGCAGAAGGTGGTGCGCACCGTCTACCTCGACCAGCGCGGCGACGTGCGCGGCACGCTGTGGGACGACGCCGCGAAGACCGTGAAGGTGGCCGGCGGGATCGTGCGGCTGTCGGGCGAGACCGCCGGCGGCCGCGTCACCGCGCTCGCCACCACCAGCTCGGCCGCGGACAACCTGGGACGCTTCGAGTTTCAGGGCATCCCCGAAGGATCGTTCCAACTGGAGGCCGCGGCCCCGACCTCGCCGCGCCGCGCTTCGGCCACGGCCACGCTCACCGCCACCTCGCCGATCGTCGACCTCAACCTGATCCTGGAGCCCGCGGGCGACCTCTACTTCCGGCTCTACGAGAAGCTCAAGGCGGGCACGTCGGCGGTCAATCTGACCGGTGGCGTGTTCAGCCTGCGGCTGACCCAGCAGGGATACGACTATGCGCAGCTCGCGCCGGTCACCGGCTCCAGCAACTTCCGCTTCCCGGGCGTGCTCCTGTCGCGCGCCGGCGGCCTCGGCGCCGAGGAGCTGACCGGCGAGCGGCGCACCGGCGGCGCCTCGTTCACCAACTTCACGGCGACGCCGCCGGTGGCCGGGACAGGCACCTCGGCGAGCCCCTACCAGATCGTGCTGGGGGCCAAGGGCACGGTGCGGGTGGTGGTGCGCGACGCCGCGGGCCGGCCGGTGTCGGGAGCGAACGTCAACCTGAGCACGTCGCAGGGCTCTTTCCCGTCCGTCACCGGTTCCGACGGGACGGTGACGTTCGCCGCGGTGCCCGCGGGCCAGATCAACGCGAGCGCGAGCTCCCTCGCCAACGGCACGGGCGGCTTCTCCACGGCGACGCTCACCTTCGATGACGAGCTGATCGAGATGTCGGTCGCCCTCGCTCCCGCGGTCGCGGCGCACGGCGTGATCTATCAGCCGGTCCTCGACGACCGCTGGACGGGCGACCTGGCGCAGCTCGTGCCGGCGCCCGGGATCCTGGTGCAGATCACCGACTCCAAGGGGCGGACGCAGCTCGTGGCGACCGACGCGCAGGGGTCCTACCGCTTCGGCGCCCTCTCGACCGGCGGGTACCAGCTCACCGCGCGCAGCAGCAACGGCGACCAGCTCGCGACGCGGGCCGGCAGCCTGTCCGGTCCCGACGGCAACGACAACGAGCTCCCGTTCCTGATCCTCGACGCGGCGCCGCCGCGCCTGCTCTCCATCGCTCCGCCTCCGGGGCTCGAAGGGGTGTCGCGGACGGCGGCGGTCGAGCTCGTCTTCTCCGAGGCGCTCGACGCGGCGGTGCTGCCGGTCAACGCCGGCAATCCCGCGGCGTACTTCAACCTGAGGTCCGCCACCGGCGCCTGGGCGCAGGGCACCTGGAGCTCCGCCCTCGACGCGACAGGCCGGCAGGTCGTCCGCTTCGTGCCGTCCGTGGCCTACGAAAACTTCACGGTCTACAGCCTCACGGTCGCCGGCGGGTCCGGCGGCGTGCGCGACCGCATGGGTCGGCCGCTCACCGCGTCGGGCAACGTCGGCTCCAACTTCAAGACCTCGGACGGCGTCGGCCCGGCGGTGATCGGCACCGATCCGGACCTCGGCCGGCCGGTCGACCCGCGGCGGGTGATCCGCATCGACTTCAGCGAGGCGGTCAAGGCCACCGACGAGCAGCTCGACGGCGACCTGACGGGGGATGCGCTGGAGCTCTACTGGCAGCGTGACACCGGGAGCGGCGTCGAGTGGCGCCGCCTGCCGGTGATCCTCTATCTGACGCGCAGCAATTTCTCGATCTCCGTCCAGGTCCCCGAAGGTTTGAGCCTGCAGGGCGACACCCTGCAGCGGCGCCTCGTCCTCTCCGGTCTGGAGGACGTCTACGGCAACGCCATGCCGGCGTACGAGCGCACGTTCCGCATGTGGGACGGCCGGGCGCCGCGAGTGGATGCGGTGCCGTTCCCGGCGGGCGCGCCGGACGGGCAGCTCCTGCAAGGGCAGAAGTACGAGCTGACGCCGCTCCTCGCGAACCTGGACGACGTCACCGCGGCCAACCCGGGCGGCGACGTCGACCGGGTGGACTACTACTTCGAGGACCCGACCGATCCGCAGCACCCGGTGTCGCCGTCGTATTCGGCGCGCAAGACGCCGTTCTCCTACTCGTTCTTCGGCGCCTACAGCGGCGACGGCGTCACGCCGCGCCAGTTCCCGGTCTGGGTGCGCGCGGTGGACACCAGCACCAACCAGAGCAACGTGGTGCAGGTGGCGATGGTGGTGCTGCCGAACACCAAGCCGAGCGTCGAGGCGGTGAACGCGTCCGCGACCAGCCCGGTGCCCGGCGTCTTCTACGCCGGCTCGTCGCTCGTCGCGACCGTCGGCGGCTTCTACGACCTCGACAGCTCGCAGATGACGCTGTTCGTGGAGCTCTGGCAAGAGGGAGCGGCCACGTTCATGGCGTCGACCGGCGGCAAGACCGTGACGCGGCCGACCGGCGGTTGGAACGCCGCGCCGTCCGAAACCGCCTCCTTCCAGATCCCGCTCTCCCTCGCCGAGGGGACGCGGCTCTACTTCCGCGCCCGGGTGATCGATCCCAACGGCGCGGTCGGGATCACCGAGAGCGAGCGCTTCGCGGTGGCCGACGACAACACCCCGGTGGTGATCGACGACTTCTCCGTGCGTTTGGGCGGCGCGCCGGTGACCCACCTGTTCATCGGCGAGGAGTTTTATCTGGAGGTCAAGGCGCACGACGCCGAGACCGGTATCTCCACGGTGACCCTGTCGCTCGACCGCACCGACCTCTTCCCGCAGGCGCTCACCGCCACGCTGGTGCCCGGGACCAAGGATCTCTACCGCAGCGCCACGCTCGTGGTGCCCGCGGGGATGAAGGACCCGATCCCGGTCCGCGCGACGGTGCGGACCTCCGACTACGGCGGCAACTCGCAGGAGACCTCCGCGCAGTTCCAGGTCGGGCCGGAGCGCGACCCGTCGGCGCCGGCCGCCCGCTGGATCGCGCCGTGGCAGGGCGCTCTCTGGCCGGCCGACTACACGTCGGTCGTCTCCGCGACCGACGGCGCGGCGCTCCTGCTGCGCTTCTACGCCCGCGACACCAACTTGGACGTCGACGGCAACCCGGTCCCGGGCCGGCTGGTCACGGTCGAGGTGCGCGGGCCGCGGCGCAACGCGCAGACCGGCGCGATCGAGCTGGCCTCCACCTGGATCGCGGCGAGCAAGGTGGCCGGCACCGAGGACCTGGCGGGGGCCCAGTACCAGGCGATGTGGCGGGTGCCGAACGGTCTCCCGGTGGGCACCGAGGTGCCCTTCGAGACCCGCCTGGTCGACTCGGCGGGGACCGAGACGATCACCCGCGTGACCATGACGGCCGTGGCGCCGCGCCAGGTCTACGAGGGAGCGATCACCACGATCGGCGTGACCGACCCGATGCGGCGCGACGGCTGGTCGGAGACCGGCCCGGCCTTCCTGCTCGACGGCACCACGCTGAGCCTGTTCCCGCGGTCGGACGGCACGGTACGGCACCTGCCGGCGCTGTTCGTCTACACCGGCGGCTCGACCGACACCGGCGCGCTCGTCGTCCGTCCGTCGGTGCTCACGGCGCCCGAGATCACCTCGTACGACTCGGCGATCCTGTTCTATCCGCTGGAGCTGGCGGTCGACCAGGAGCTCGGGGTGGGTTACGCGAGCCGCATCGACATGACCCGCAAGGGCCTGCTCGGCAGCACGTCGGCGAAGTCGATGGTGCTGCCCGACGAGACCGGGGCGCAGGCGCGCGCCGGCGGCTCGCACGGCGGCCGCGGCTGGTTCGGCTCGCAGGCCGGCGGCTGGAACCGGACGGACCTGGCGCAGCCCGGCTCGGTGTACGACAGCCTGCGCGATCCGCGGCTGCCGGGCGGCGGCGGCGCGAGCGCGGACACCACCGCGGGCGGTGCCGGCGGCGGCGTCATCCGGCTGTTCGCGGAGAACGCCCGCGTCCACCTGGACGGCGAGATCCAGGCCAACGGCGGCAGCGGCTCGGGTGGTGGCGGTGCGGGCGGCGCCATCCGCCTCACGGCCTCGCGTCTCGAAGGCATCGGCAGCCTCCAGGCGCGCGGCGGCGCCGGCTCCTTCTACAACAACATGGGCGGCGGCGGCGGCGGCCGGGTGTCGTTCACCTACCGGGAGCTCGCCCCCGCGGTCAACCTGGCGACGCAGATCGACGCCACGGGCGGCCACAACGACTCCGCGCTCCCCAGCCGGGCCGACCGCCTGGCTGGCGCGGGCACCATCTATCTCGAAGCGATCGATCCGGTGACCGGGCTGACCGGGCCGGGCCGGCTGGTGCTGCGCAACCCGGTGCTGCCCGAGCGGGCGGGGCTCACCCTGCTCCCGGCGCTCGGCGACGGCGCGGTCTACCAGGTGGACGCCGCCAATTCTCTCGTGGTGCTCAACGTGGCGAAGGTGCGAGGCAACGTGGCCGGCGACCAGGTGGCGCTGGCCGCGGCCGACGGCAGCTCCCTCGGCAGCTTCCCGATCACCGCCCAGAGGCGGGTGACGGACGCCGGCGGCGCCCATGTCGAGCTCACCGTGGCGGCGGCGCCCGGGCAGCTCGACGCAGCGGCGGCCGAGCTGGCGCTGGGTCACGCGGTGGCGTTCCACGGCGCCTCGCGCCTCCTCGCGGTGGACGCCGAGGGGCCGGTCCGCCTCGTGGCGGACGACGACCTGCTGCTCAACGCGCCCGGCGCCGAAGCGCTCAACGACCACACCGCCGTCGCCCTGCGGCGCGGCGCCCGGGCCGCGCTGCGCGGCGAGGGTCCGGTGGTGACCTACACGGCGACGCCGGTCCCGGGCACGCAGGTGATCCTCGGCTCCTCGGTCCAGGTCGAGTGGTCGGTCAGCGATCCGCTCGGGCTCACCGAGACGAAGACCGAGAGCTCGGCCGCGCCGACCCCGGTGCCCGTGTCCCTCTATGACGAGCCGATCACTGCGAAGAGCACGGCTGCGACGACCCTGTCGATCCCGCTCACCGCCGCGCCGGCGAGCGTGAGCTACACGGTGGAGGCGACCAACCAGGCCGGCCGCAAGACCCGCCAGCCCGCGGTCTGGCCGGTGCTCCCGAACCAGCTCCCCGCGGGGCAGGTGACGCTCGCGGCCGGCACCCAGACGCCGGTCCGCGCCGGCTATCCGTTCACCGTGGTCGTCCACGCCGAAGACCGCGAGCGGCTGGCCAAGGTGACGCTCCAGGCCACCGGACCGGTGTCCCAGGCCACGCAGGTGGCCACCACGAGCGGCACAGCCGTCGACCTCTCGTTCACGGTCCAGGTTCTGGCCAGCGCCGACTCCAGCCAGCCGGTGGTGCTCCAGGCGCTTCTCGAAGACGCCTCGGGCGGCTCGGCGACCACGGCGCCGCTCTCCATCCCGGTCGCGGCCAACGGCGCGCCGACCGGCAGCGTGGGTTTCGCCGCCGGGGCCGCAGACCACCTGGAGCCCGGCCGGTCGACCACGTTGAAGGTGCACGCCGAGGATGCGGACGGCCTCACGCGCATCGACCTGCATGCCGTGGGCGCGGTGACCCAGCTCGAGCAGACGAAGACGGTCACCGGCACGTCCGTCGACGCCACCTTCACCCTGACCGCGAAGGCCGACGCGGCGCCGGACACGGCGGTGAGCGTCACGGCGACCCTGGTCGACGCGCTGGGTGGCACGGCGACCACCGCGGCGTTCGTCATCCAGGTGGTGGCCAACGGCGTGCCGAGCGGCAGCGTGGCGCTCGCAACGGGCGCCCCGAGCCGCATCGAGCCCGGCCGGTCGACCACGGTGGTGGTGCACGCCGCCGATTCCGACGGGCTTGCGAAGATCGACCTCCATGCCACGGGCGGGGTGACCCAGCCGGAGCAGAGCAAGACCGTGACCGGCACGAGCACGGACGCCACCTTCACGCTGACGGCCGCCGCCGGGGTCACGACTCCGCAGACGGTGAGCGTCACGGCGACCGTGGTCGATCTGGTGGGGAGCACCGCGACGACCGCGGCGCTGACCTTCGACATCGTCGCCGACGTCGACCAGCCGGTCGTCACGCTGACTCTCTCCCCCGACCGGGGCGCGGCCGGCATCTATCGTTCCGGCGAGGTGGTCAGCGTGACCGCGAGCGCCACGGACGACGTGGCGGTGGCCTCGCTCCAGCTCGTGGTGGACGGCGTCACGACCACCTCGACGGGCGCGCCGGTCACCTATGCCTGGACGGTGCCCGCGCTGTCCGGCGCGGCCACCTACACCTTCGCGGCGACCGCGACGGACAGCGATGGCAACCAGGGGACGGCCACCCGCGCGGTGAACGCCTCGCCGCTGCCCGCCGACCTGCCGCCGGCCGTGAGCTTCACCTGCCCGACGAACGGCGCGCTGCTGCCCGGCGACACCACCGTCTCGCTGAGCGCGGCGGCCTCGGACGATGCCGGGGTGACCGCGGTGCGCTTCTACCTGGGCGACGCGGCGACGCCGTTCGCGCAGACCGCGCCCACGGGGTCGCCGAAGCAGACGACCGCGAGCGCGACCTTCAACCTCGCGACCACGACCGGACCCACGGTGCGCTTCCGCGTCGAGGCGAGCGACACCGCGGGCCAGGTGTCGAGCCAGACCATCGAGGTACAGCTCGTCACGGCGGTCAATCTCAAGGCCGACGGGCAGGGCACCAATGACTGGACGGCGCTCGCCGGCCAGGTCGCGGTGCTGCGCAGCGGCACGCTGACCATCGACGACCAGCCGGTGACGCTGGGCGGCCTCCTGGTGCTCAACGGCGCGACCGTGACCCATACGGCAACTCCGTCGAACACCAGCCCGAAGAAGCTGGAGCTGACGGTGAATGGGCCGCTCTACGTGGGGTGCGGCGGTCTTCTCGACGTGACGGCGCGCGGGTATGCGGCGGGAGTGACCTATCCGGCGCACACGGCGAGCAACAGCGGCGGCAGCGGCGGCAGCCATCTGGGTGAGGGCTCGACCAGCGGCGCGCCGTACGAGACGTTTGGCAGCGTCTACTTCCCGCGGGAGAACGGATCGGGCAGCGGCGACAGCGGCCGCGGCGGCGGAGCGGTGCGTGTGACCGCCCAGCGGCTGCAGGTCGACGGAACGATTCGGGCCAATGGCGGCGTGGGCTGCCGGGGTGGAGCGGGCGGCTCGGTGTGGGTGCGGACGGACGCGTTGGGCGGCGGCGGGACGATCGAAGCCAAGGGCGGAAATGGCACCTGCAACAACGGCGACTGGACGGGCGGTGGCGGCGCCATCGCCGTGGAGCACACGTCGCTCGACGCGGGCTCGACGCTGCTCGATCAGCTGAAAGCGCAAGGTGGAACGGCTTCGAGCCCCGGTGGCGCGGGCACGGTGTACGTCAAGGGCGGGAGCGCTCCGGTCTACGGCAATCTGATCGTGGACAACGGGACGTTGAGCGGCACGCCGCGGACGGTCCTGCCGTCGCTGGGTAAGGGCGTGGCGGGAGCGGCGAGCTCCGGCGCGACCCTGGCGACCGGACGCGCCAAGCCGATCCCGGCCTACTTCGTGGGGCATTGGATCGAGGTCCGCGACGGCGCGACGGGGACGCTGGAGGGCACCTGGCGCATCGCCTCGATCGCCACGGACAACCTCACCGTGACCCTCGCCGCGAACGCCGGCGAGGCGGTGACGGTCAACCCGGGGGATGCGTGGCAGGGGGTCTACCGTTTCGACAACTACACGATCCGCGGCAGCGTACGGGTGGACAGCGCCGATCCGATCCGGGTGACGGGAGATCAGGTGATCGCCGGTCCGATGACGACCGCGTCCATCAGTGCGGGCCGGCTGGTGGTGGAGCCGACCGGATCGATCACGCAGAGCCTGACGCCTTCGTCGGCCGCCCCGGAGTCGATCTCCATCGAGGTCGGCGAGCTGGTCGTGAAGGCAGGGGGGGTGATCGACGTCTCGGCGCGCGGCTATGCGGCGGGCGTGACCTATCCGAATCACGCGGCGAGCACCACCGGCGGCAGCGGCGGGAGCCACCTCGGTGAGGGCTCGACCAGCGGCTCGGCGTACGAGACGTTCGGCAGCGTCTACTTCCCGCGGGAGAACGGATCGGGCAGCGGTGATAGCGGCCGGGGCGGTGGCGCGGTGCGCGTGGTGGCGCAGCGGGCGCAGATCGATGGCGCGATCCGGGCCAATGGTGGTCCGGGGTGCCGGGGTGGCGCGGGCGGCTCGGTGTGGGTACGGACGGGCGCGTTGAGCGGCACCGGGACGATCGAGGCCAAGGGCGGGGACGGCACCTGCAACAACGGCGACTACACGGGCGGCGGCGGCGCCATCTCTGTGGAGCACACGTCGCTGGAGGCCGGCACGACGCTGCTCGATCAGTTGAAAGCGTACGGCGGGAAGGCTTCGAACCCCGGCGGCGCGGGCACGGTGTACGTCAAGGGTGGGAGCGCTCCGACCTACGGTCATCTGATCGTGGACAACGCGACCTGGACCGGGCGCCGGCGGACGGTGCTGCCGCCGCTCGGCAACGGCACGGCGCAGGCGGGGAGCGCCGGGGCGGCCCTGGTCACCGGCCGCGCCAAGGCGGTCCCGGCCTACTTCGTGGGCCACTGGGTCGAGGTGCGCAACGGGCAGACGGGCGTGCTGGAGGGGACCTGGCGCGTCGTCTCGATCAGCGCGGACGGCTTCACCGTGACCCTCGCCTCGAACGCGGGCGAGCCGGTGACGGTGGACGCGGGGGATGCCTGGCAGGGCGTCTACCGCTTCGATCAGTTTACGGTGAAGGGCGACGTGCAGGTGGTGAGCGCCGACCCGATCCGCGTGGCCTCGGAACAGGTGATCACCGGAACGGTGGAGACCGACGCGATCTATGCCGACCGTCTGGTCGTCAAGGCGGGAGGAACGCTGACCCAGCGGTTCACGGCCTCGCCGTCCGCGCCGGAGAGCCTGACCATCCAGGTGCGCGAGCTCGTGGTGGAGAGCGGCGGTGTGATCGACGTGTCGGCGCGCGGGTATGTGGCGGGAGTGACCTATCCGGCGCACGCGGCGAGCCCCGGAGGGGGCAGTGGCGGGAGCCACCTGGGTGAGGGCTCGACCGACGGCAGCGCGCCGTACGAGACGTTCGGCAGCGTCTACTTCCCGCGCGAGAACGGATCGGGCAGCGGCTCCGGAGGGCGCGGTGGCGGTGCGGTGCGCGTGGTGGCGGAGCGGGCGCAGATCGATGGAACCATTCGGTCCAACGGCGGTCCGGGATGCCGGGGCGGCGCGGGCGGCTCGGTGTGGGTGCGGACGGGCGCGTTGAGCGGCGCCGGGACGATCGAGGTCAAGGGCGGGGGGAGCACCTGCAACAACGGCGACTACACGGGCGGCGGCGGCGCCATCGCGGTGGAGTACACGTCGCTGGAAACCGGCTCGACGCTGCTCAATCAGCTGAAAGCGCAGGGTGGGACAGCGACGAACCCCGGCGGCGCGGGGACGGTCTACGTCAAGGGCGGCGCCGCGTCGGCCTACGGCCATCTGATCGTGGACAACGCGGCCTTGACCGGGCGCCGCCGGACGGTGCTTCCGCCGCTCGGCAAGGGCACGGCCCTGGCGGGCAGCGCCGGGACGGTCCTGGCCACCGGCCGCGCCAAGGCGATCCCGGCCTACTTCGTGGGCCACTGGGTGGAGATCCGCAACGGCTCGACGGGACTTTTGGAGGGGACCTGGCGCGTCGCCTCGATCGGCACGGACGGCTTCACCGTGACCCTCGCCGCGAACGCGGGCGAGCCGGTGACGGTGGACGCGGGCGATGCCTGGCAGGGCGTCTACCGCCTCGATCAGTACACCGTGAAGGGCGACGTGCAGGTGGTGAGCGCCGACCCGATCCGCGTGGCTTCCGAGCAGGTGATCACCGGAACGGTGGAGACCGACGCGATCTATGCCGACCGTCTGGTCGTCAAGGCGGGCGGAACGCTGACGCAGCGCTTCACGGCCTCGCCGTCCGCGCCGGAGAGCCTGACCATCCAGGTGCGCGAGCTCGTCGTGGAGAGCGGCGGCGTGATCGACGTGTCGGCGCGCGGCTATCTGGCGGGGATGACGTATCCGGGTCACGCGGCGAGCACCACCGGCGGCAGCGGCGGCAGCCACCTGGGTGAGGGCTCGACCAGCGGCTCGGCGTACGAGACGTTCGGCAGCGTCTACTTCCCGCGGGAGAACGGATCGGGCAGCGGCGATAGCGGCCGCGGGGCTGGAGCGGTGCGTGTGGTGGCCGAGCGGGCGCAGATCGATGGCGCGATCCGGGCCAATGGCGGTCCGGGGTGCCGGGGTGGCGCGGGCGGCTCGGTGTGGGTGCAGACGGGCGCGTTGAGCGGCACCGGGACGATCGAGGCCAAGGGCGGGGATGGCACCTGCAACAACGGCGACTACACGGGTGGCGGCGGCGCCATCGCGGTGGAGCACACGTCGCTGGAGGCCGGCACGACGCTGCTCGATCAGTTGAAAGCGCAAGGTGGGAAGGCCACGAACCCGGGCGGCGCGGGCACGGTGTGGGTCAAGGGCGGGAGCGCTCCGACCTATGGTCATCTGATCGTGGACAACGCCGCCTGGACCGGGCGCCGCCGGACGGTGCTGCCGGCGCTCGGCAAGGGTACGGCGCAGCAGGGGAGCGCGGGCGCCGTCCTGGCGACCGGCCGCGCCAAGATCCCGGTCTACTTCGTGGGCCACTGGATCGAGGTGCGCGACGGCCAGACGGGTGTGCTCGAAGGGACCTGGCGCGTCGCGGAGATCCTGCTCGACGGTGTGACCGTGATCCTCGCCTCGAACGCGGGCGAGCCGGTGACGGTGGACGCGGGGGATGCCTGGCAGGGCGTCTACCAGCTCGATCAGTACACGGTGCGGGGCGACGTGCAGGTGGTGAGCCCCGATCCGATCCGGGTGCGCGCCGACCAGACGGTCGCGGGAACATTGGAGACGGACTCGGTCTCCGCCGGCCGCCTGGTGGTCAAGACCGGGGCCACGCTGACGCAGCGGCTGACCGGCTCGGCCACGGAGAGCCTGGCGATCGACGTGAAGGAGCTCGTCGTCGAGAGCGGCGGCCTGATCGACGTGACGGCGCGCGGCTATGCGGCGGGTGTGACCTATCCGAGCCACCTGGCGAGCAACACCAGCGGCAGCGGCGGCAGCCACCTGGGTGAGGGCTCGACCAGCGGCACGGCGTACGAGACGTTCGGCAGCGTGGTCGCGCCGCGCGAGAACGGCAGCGGCAGCGGCAGCTCCGGGCGCGGCGGCGGCGCGGTGCGCATCACCGCGGCCGAGCGGGTGCAGATCGACGGCGTCATCCGTGCCAACGGCGAGAAGCAGTGCCGGGGCGGCGCGGGCGGCTCGGTGTGGCTGCGGACCGGCGCCCTGAGCGGCGCCGGGACGATCGAGGTCAAGGGTGGGGATGGCACCTGCAACAACGGTGACTACACGGGCGGCGGTGGCGCGATCGCGGTGGAGCACACGTCGCTGGAGGCCGGCACGACGCTGCTCGACCACCTGAAGGCGCAAGGTGGGACGGCCACGAACCCCGGCGGCGCGGGCACGGTGTGGGTCAAGGGAGGCAGCGCGCCGGTCTACGGACAGCTGATCGTCGACAACGGCACCCTGACCGGGCGCCGGCGGACGATCCTGCCGTCGCTCGGCAAGGGCGCGGCGCAGGCGGGGAGCGCCGGAGCGGTGCTCGCGACCGGCCGCGCGAAGGCGATCCCGGCCTACTTCGTGGGCCACTGGGTGGAGGTGCGCAACGGGCAGACGGGCGTTCTCGAAGGGACGTGGCGCATCGCCTCGATCGCCGCGGACGGCTTCACCGCGACCCTTGCTGCGAACGCCGGAGAGCCGGTGACCGTCGACGCCGGAGATGCCTGGCAAGGCGTGTACCGGTTCGACCAGTACACGGTGAAGGGCGACGTGCAGGTGCTGAGCGCCGATCCGATCCGGGTGTCCTCGGAGCAGGTGATCACCGGGACCTTCGAGACGGACGCGATCTATGCCGACCGGCTGGTGGTCAAGCCCGGCGCGACGCTGACGCAGCGGCTCACCGGCTCGGCCTCCGCGCCGGAGAGTCTGACGATCGAGGTGCGCGAGCTCACGGTCGAGAGCGGCGGCGCGATCGACGTGTCGGCGCGCGGCTATGCGGCGGGCGTGACCTATCCGGGGCACGCGACGAGTCCCAGCAGCGGCAGCGGCGGCAGCCACCTGGGCGAGGGCGGGACCGACGGCACGGCGTACGAGACGTTCGGCAGTGTCACTTTCCCGCGCGAGAACGGCAGTGGCAGCGGGAGCACCGGACGCGGGGGCGGCGCGGTGCGCGTGGTGGTCACCGAGCGGGCGCGGATCGACGGCGCGATCCGGGCCAACGGCGGCGTGGGCTGCCGGGGTGGAGCGGGCGGCTCGGTGTGGCTGCGGGCGGGTACTCTGGGCGGCGCCGGGACGCTCGAGGCCACGGGTGGAGGGAGCACCTGCAACGGCGGTGACTTCGCGGGCGGCGGCGGCGCGATCGCGGTGGAGTACGCGTCGCTGGATGCGGCCTCGACCCTGCTCGACCACCTGCAGGCCCAGGGTGCGACGGCCTCGAAACCCGGCGGCGCCGGCACCGTCTACCTGCGCGGCCCGGGCGCGACCCTCGGCTCGCTGGCCGTCGACAACAAGAACCTGAGCGGCATCCGCCGCACCGTCCTCCCCTCGCTGGGCCGCGGCATCGTCCAGACCGGCTCCGCGGGCAACATCCTGGTCACCGGGCGCAGCGCGGACGTCCCGGGCTACTTCGTGGGCCACTGGGTCGAGATCGAAGGCCCGGACCGTTTCGTCAAGGGCGTCTGGCGCATCGCCTCGATCCAGGGCACGACCGTCACCCTGGAGCCGAAGCCGGGGCAGCCGGTGAGCTTCGCTCCGGGCGACCGCTGGCGCGGCATTTACCGTTTCGACCAGGTCACGGTCGGCAGCAACTCCGTGCTGGTCTCGGCGGACGCCCTGGTGCAGACCGTGCCGCCGCTCCCCGCGGGGGCCGGCCGCTCCGGCATCCAGTCCATCACCAGCTCCGCCTACGAGGGCCTCTACGGCAACGACGAGGCGCCGGCCTGGGAGCGCTCGGCGGTGTCGATCGCCGTGGGCGCGGTCTCCGGCTCCTACCGGATCACCCTGGCGCCGAACGCGGTCGCCGATCCGGACGGGATCTCCGAGGTGCTCCTGACCAGCGGCGGCCGCGCGGTTTCCGCCGCCTGGTCGACGGAGGGGGTCTCCTTCCTCTGGTCCGGCCGGCCCGGGCAGCGGCTCCACCTGGTCGCGACCGACGCGCACCCGCGCTTCCGCCGCTCCGGCTGGCTGGAGCTGCCGGCGCTCCCCGACGGCGGCTGGGCGCCGCCGCTGGAGCTGGCGCCGGGCGTCACGCCGCTCGCGGTGACCGGCGGCGCCGACTGGCTGGCCTTGGCCGACAACGGCCTGTGGCTCTACGGGACGGCGCCGCAGCCGGCGGCCGTGGTGCCGCCGCGGGCCGCGGACGACGAGGTCGTGGCGCTCGCCGGCATCGACTCGCTGCTCCTCTCGGCGACACGCGACCGGATCGACGTGGTCGACCGGACGAACGGGACGGTCGAGGAGGTGCCGGCGACCTCCGGAGCCGTGCTCGACCTGGCGCCCGGCGACGGTGCGGCGGTCGTCCTGCTGGCCGACGCGAGCGATCCGCTCCTGCCGATGCTGCGTCTCGCTCAGCTCCTGCTGCCGTCCGGCGAGCCGCCGGTGCTGCTGCCGGCGGACGCTCCCGCGGTGCCGATGCTGGAGAACCCCGTCCTGCACCGCACCGACGGGTTCCTCCACCTGCTCGGCCGCGGCGCCGAGGGCCAGGGCGTCATCTACACCTGGCCGAGCGTGGCGCCGGGCGAGCCGATCGCGGCCGATCCCGAGATCTGGGAGTCGCCGGCCGGTTGGCGCGCCGCCGGACCGTGGCGCCGCGGCGCGGTGGTCGTCGACGGCACCTCTGTCCGCCTCCTGGAGCACGGCGCCGACGGCTGGACCGAGGTCTCGCAGATCGAGCTGCCGGCCGAGGCCTGGTCGGCGGCGGTGACGGGAGAAGGCGGAGACGTCCTGGTGGTTCTGCTGCCGGGATCCATCGCGCTCTACGACGTCACCAACCCGGCGGCGCCCACGCCGCTCTCCACCCACCCGGGCTCGTCCTACCGGAAGGTGGAGCCGCTGCCCGGCGGCCAGGTCCTGCTCTGGTCCCCGCGCATGGCGGCGCCGCCGCTGCGCTGGGATCCGGCGACCGCGGTGCCCGGAGCGGGCTTCCAGACGGTGATTCCCGGGCTCCCCTGAGCCGGCTGACGCGACGAACGAGGAGAGATGAAGATGCTTCGTGGACGCACCCTGATCGCTTGCGCCCTGATGGCGACCGCAGCCGCCGCCCAGACCGGCCCGGGCCCGCTGTTCCCCGAGCCCTTCCGCGTCACCCACCACCTCGTCCAGGACGACGGGGAGGGGAGCCGCTTCGTGGGCGAGCCCGTGGTGGACACCTACGGCGGCTCCTGGATCGTCTCGCAACGGCCGGACGGCAGCCGCCTGATCGTCGACCTCGACCGCCGCGAGCTGACCGGGATCGAGAAGGACAAGGGGATTTACTGGACCGTGAGCTTCGACCGCTTCGCCGAGCTCCAGGGTCTGCTGCGCGCCGCCCAGGGGCTCGCCGGAGAGCCGGAGAAGGGCGCGGACGCGCCGGAGCGCCGGGCGGCCGCGGCGCAACCTGAGCTGGTCGTCACGGAAGTGAAGGGCGACGGCGACCGGCGCGCCGCGCGGACCGGCGAGGCCAGCGTCGCGGACAAGGCGGGCGTCCGGCGGCTCCGGGTGAGCCGCGACGGTGCCTCCCTGCTCGACGTCTGGGTCGATCCCTCCCTCCGTCTCAACGCCGCGGCGGTGGGCGCGATGAGCTCCCTGGAGACGGTGCTGGCGGGGCCGGACCGGGACGCCGCCTCGCCCGGCCGCTCCTTGGCCGCCGCCCGGGCCCACGCCCTCGGCGCGTTCGCCGTCCGCACGCTGCGGCCGCTCGCCGGGGCGGGACAGGTGGAGGACGTGGCGACGCAACTCGACCGGCTGGAGCGCTTCCCCAGCGATCTGGCCGAGATCCCGGAAGGGCTGCGCCGGGTGCCGCACCCCCTGGAGGCGGTCGTGCGCTTCCTCGCAGACGAACGCGAGCGCGACCGCGCGATGTCCGGTCTGTCGGATCGACCCGGCCGGCCCGCCGGCTCAGAGCAGCCTTGAGCATCAGGGCAAATCAGCTTCAGCGACGAAAGACGAGCGAGACCATGGCCCAGAGACCTTCTGTCCTTGCCCAGATCCTTCTGTCCTTCGGGGCCGCCGCCCTGCTGCTGGCGCCCGCCACCCATGCGGCGACCTTCGACCTTCCCGGAGAGCTGGGCTCCTACGCCGTTCTCTCCTGCAAGGACCTGAAGATCGCGGGCAACGCCTCCGTGGTCAATTCCGAGGGTCTCGCCACCGGCACCTCACGCGGCAACGAGGGGCACGTCCGCAGCAACGGCGACGTCATCCTCGACGGCTCGATCGAGGTCCACGGCGACGCCGTGGCCGGTCCGGGCCGCACGGTGCGCCTGTCGGGCAATCCGCTGGTCACCGGGCAGAAGAGGGTCGCCAGCGCTCCGTTCGCCTGCGCGCCGGTGAATCTCGCGACTCTTCGGACCCAGCTCGAGGCGGCCAACGACAACGCGAGCCTGCCGCTGACCGACAAGGGGAAGCCGGCGCTCGGCGGTCCGGCCGGCCGCTCGCTCGAGCTCACCGGCAAGGACGGTCTCACCCTGCCCGCCGGCACCTACCTGCTCGACAGCCTGCGGCTGGTGGGGAACTCCCGGCTGCGCGCCGCGGGTCCGGTGCAGATCCTTGTCACCGGCTCGATCGACATCGCCGGCGGGAGCCACGTCAACCTGGATGGGAATCCCTACCAGGTGCGCGTGTGGAGCCTCGGGAGCTCGGCCTCCCTGAGCTCGCAGTCGAACGTCTTCGGCTTCGTCTACGCCCCGGCGGCGCTGGTGTCGCTGACCGGCCAGAGCCGCCTCGTGGGCGGCGTCCTGGCCGACCGGGTGGATATCTCCGGCGGCTCGCGGGTGCGCCGGCTGATCGACGACCTGCCGCCGATCCTCTCGGTCACGACGCCAGTCAACGGGCAGCCGGTCCCGGTGTGCCAGATCGCGGTCACCGGCACGGTCTCCGACAAGGAGGGTCCGGTCCAGCTCACGGTCAACGGCGCGGCCGTCACGCCCGCGGCGGACGGCTCGTTCGCGACCACCACGAGCCTCGCGACCGCCGATCCCGGGCTCATCGAGGTGGTGGCGGTCGACAGCGGCGGCAATTCGACTCGCGTCGAGGTCCGAGTGTCGATCGTTCGCCCCGTGGTCGCCCTGACCACGCCGCCCCCCGGGTCGGTCGTGGGGACCCGCCTCGTCGATCTCGCCGGCACCTCGGGCTCCGCCACGACGGTGACGGTCAACGGCCGCGCGGCGATGGTCGCGGGCAACGGCACCTTCAGCCTCGCCAATTTCGACCTCGGCACCGAGGACGGCCTGGTGACGCTCCAGCTTGCAGGCGGCAACTGCGGCGGCACGGACGCCGCCAGCGCCGATCTCGATCTCGACACCAAGGCGCCGGCCGTGGCGATCGACAGCCCCGCGCCGGGCGCCCTGTTCGGCGCCTCGCCGATTACGGTCAGCGGCCCCGTCGAGGACGCCCACCTGACGAGCGTCAAGGTGAACGGCGTGCCGGCGCGGATCGAGGGGCAGCGCTTCATCGCCGAGAACGTGCCCCTGGCCGAGGGGACGAATGATCTGGTCGCCGTGGCGGTCGACTCTCTGGGCCGCACGACGAGCTCGGGCAAGGTGACCGTTGAGCTCGACTCCACGGCGCCGAGCGTGACGATCACCGAGCCGGAGAGCGGCACCGTGGTCGGCACGCCGCAAATCCTCGTCAAGGGCCGGGTCGACGACTCGAACCCGATCAAGGTGGTGGTCAACGGCAAAGACGCCACTCTCGCGGGCCGCGATTTCACCGTGACCCTCACCCTCGTCGAGGGGGAAAACTTCCTGGTGGCGACCGCAACCGACGCGGCCGGCCACAAGGCCACGTCGCCGTCGGTCGTCGTGGTCCTGGACACCCTGGCACCAGTCCTCACGCTCGACGCGGCGGCTCTCCCCACGCTCACCGGCGAGACCACCGTCGTGGTGCACGGCATGGTCTCCGAGCCTCATCTCGACAAGGTCACGGTGAACGGCGTCGAGGCGCGGGTGGTCGGCGAGGACTGGGTGGCCGAGGGCGTGGCCTTGCAGGAGGGGGTGACCCCGATCGTGGCGCGGGCGGTGGACACGCTCGGCCACACGGTCGAGACGGCGCCTGCGAACGTGACCCGCGACACCCTGGCGCCACAGATCGCCATCACCGAGCCGGCGCCCAACGCGCAGCTCACCTCTCGCACGGTCACCGTGCGCGGCACGGTGGTGGACCCCCACCTCGACACCTTGACGGTCCTCGGCGTCGAGGCCGTCGTCTCCGGATCCACCTTCGAGGCGCAGGTCACTCTCCCTGAGGGAGCGTCCGAGGTGACGGCGCACGCCGCGGACACGCTGGGCCATGAGGCCGATGCCGTGCCGGTGCCAGTGGTGGTGGATTCGCTGCCGCCCGTGGTGCGCCTCGACAGCCCGCTGGAGCCGCTGGTGGCCACCGCTACGGTGACGGTGACCGGCACGGCCGAGGACCCGCATCTCGACACGGTCGAGGTCGCGGGCATCCCCGCCACCGTGGCGGCCGACGGCACCTTCTCCGTCCCCGGCGTGCCGCTGGTCGAAGGGACGAACAACATCACGGCCAAGGCGCGCGATACCTTCGGCCACGAGGCGGTCTCGGAGCCGGTGCTCTGGGTGCTCGACACGACCGCGCCGCAGATCGCGATCACCAGCCCCACCGACGGCGAGGTCGTGACCTCGCTGGAGGTGGCGGTGACCGGCATGGTCAGCGATCCGCACCTCTTCGGAGTGACGGTCAACGGCGTCGCGGCGACCGTGGACGAGACGGCCGGCACGTTCGTGGCCGTGGTCCCCCTGGCGGACGGCGCGAACACGCTGACCGCCGTGGCGACCGACCGGGCTGGCCAGACCGCCGAGGCGCGGGTCACCGTAATCCTCGACAGCCTGCCCCCAGCGGTCACTCTCGACCAGCCCGCGGTCCCGGCCGGCGGCTGCCTGCCCGCCGGCCCGTCCACCACCCTCGGCGGATCGTTCAGCGATTCCAATCCGGCCAGCTCGCCGGTGACCGTGCAGGTCCGCGATGCCTCCGGAGCGCAGCGGACCTACGCCGGTGTGCTTTCCGCGGACGGCAGCCGCTGGACCGCGGGGAACGTCGACCTCGGATCGGCCGACGGTCTGGCCACCGTCCTGGTCACCGCCACCGACGCCCTGGGGAACGCCTCGCGGATCTCCGCCAGCTTCCGCGTCGACGCGGTGACGCCGGTGATCCAGCTCACCCTCGACGGCGCGCCTTTCCCAGGCGCCGCGCCCGGGGCCACCGCGCCCTCCGGCGCGACCCCGGTCCTGTTCGGGCGGCGCATCGCGGCAGGCGTGCGCGTCGAGGACGGCACCGCGTCCGCACCGCCGCCGGCCGTGCTGACGCTCGATGGCGCACCGTACACGGCGGGCGCGCCCATCGCGGCCGAGGGGACGCACCTCTTGGTCGCCACGGCGACGGACTGCGCCGGCCATGCCGCGACGGTCCATGCCCTGTTCACGATCGATCTGACCGGGCCGCCGCTCCTCTCGACCATGCCCGCCGCGGGCGCGCGGCTGAGCAGCGCGGTCACCACGTTCAGCGGCACGTCGTCGCCGGACCTCGCCCGGGCCACGGTCGCCGGCCGGCCGGCCGCGGTCTCCGCCGCCAGCTTCACCCTCGCGCCGTTCCCCTGGCGCGAAGGGAGCAACACCGTGGCGATCGAGCTGGAGGACCGCGCGGGAAACCGGGCGTCCTACCAGGTCGCGTTCACGGTCCGCACGGCGCCGCTCACCGTGCAGATCCTCGAAGGCGGCGCGCCGCTCGCGGCCGGCTCCGTCTTCCTGCGGCCGGTCCGCCCCGAGATCCGCCCCAGTGACTCCAATGCCACCGCGAGCGCCACGTTGAACGGTGCGCCGTTCGCGAGCGGCTCCGAGATCGCCCAGGACGGCGCCTACCGGCTGATCGCCACGGCGAGCGACGGCGGGCGCACGGCGCAGGCCGACGTTTCCTTCACGCTCGATCTTGGCGACGGGCCGAAGATCGCCGTCACCTCCCCGGCTGACGGAGCGGTGCTGTCCGCCGCGTCGGTCCGGGTCGAGGGCACGGTCTCCGGCGACGCGCCGGCGGTCACCGTCAACGGCGTGGCCGCCACTATCACGGGCACCACCTGGGCCGTGGCTGCGCTCCCGCTGGAGGCCGAGGTCTCCAACGAGATCGTGGCGATCGCCCGCGACCAGCGGGGGCGCACGGCCACGGCCGGCGTCACGGTCCGCGTCGTCCCCGGCGGGCCGCAGGTCCTGATCCTCGAGCCGGTGGACGGCACGACCACCAACCGCTCTGTCATCGACGTGGCGGGCGCCGTGGTCGGCGGCCGGTCGCGCAGCGCCGACGGCACGGTGACTGTCCAGGGGCAGTCCGTGGAGCTCGCGCCGGACGGCACCTTCCGCGCGCTCGACGTGCCGCTCCAGACCGGCGCCAACACCCTGACCGCGTCGGTGGTGGACCGGGAATCGCGGACCGGGAGCGCCTCGGTGACGGTGACCGCCGACTTCACGCCGCCGACCATCCGCCTGCTCGCCCGCATCGGGGGCGATGAAGAGGCGCTGGCCGACGGCGCCAGCTTCGGCGGACCGATCACCTTGATCGTCGATCTGGCCGACGACGCCCATCTCGGCACGGGGCCGCGCATCCGCCTGAACGGCGAGCTGCGCGCCGAGGCCGCGGCGCCGCGCACCGAGATCGCGCTCGCCGCGAGCGGCGGCTACGTGGTGAGCGTGGCGGTCGAGGACGCCGCGGGCAACGAGGCGCGCACCGAGCGCAGCTTCGTGCTCGACTTTGGCGGCTGCTCGCTGACCGACGTGACCCCGGCGGCGGGGAGCGCCGTGGCCACACCATCCGTGACCCTGGTCGGGCGCGCGGTGGGCGCGGCGGCGGTGAAGGTGCGCGTCCCCAAGGCCGGCGGCGGTGTCCAGGAATTCACCGCTTCGCTCGCCGACGGCACCTTCCTGGCCGGCGACGTGCCGCTGGCGGTGGGAGAGACCGCGCTGGAGCTGGTCTGCGTCGACGCCGTCGGCGGCTCGGAGAGCGTGGCGCACCCGTTGGAGAGGCTCGCCGACGGCGCCGGCCCGCAGATCGACATCACCGCTCCGGCCGCCGGCGCTCTGCTGTCGAGTGACAGCGTGGCGGTCTCCGGCACGGTGTCGAGCGGCACCGTCACCGTCAACGGCCTGGGCGCGACGGTGACGAACGGCACGGCCCTCGACTCCTTCAACGCCTCCGGCGTGCCGCTGTCCGAAGGGCCCAACCCGCTGGTGGCACGCGCCGTCGACGCGGCCGGCCGGCCGGCCGAGGACCGCATCGTGGTCTCCCGCGACACGCAGGCGCCGCGGGTGCAGATCACCCGGCCCGACAACCACAGCAAGGTGGGGATCGCCGGCGCCGGTCCCGCCGCCATCACCGTCTCCGGGCTCGTCGAGCTGGAGACCGAGCCCAATCTCCAGAAGGTGGTCGTCGCCTCCTCCAAGGGATCAGTGACCGCGGCCGTCGATCCGGCGACCGGCGCGTTCGTCGCCCAGGGCGTGCCGCTCGATCCCACGGTCGACGAGGAGCAGACGCTCACCGCCACCGCCACCGACGCGGTGGGCCATGCCGGCTCCAGCTCGGTCGCGGTGACTCTCGATCCCGAGGGTCCGGCCCTGGTGCTTTCGGAGCCCGCCGACCTCGGCCGCTACAACGCCGCCAGCGCGGGGCCGATCACCGTGCGCGGTGAGGCCTGGGCCGCGCCCGGAACGGCCGTCTCGGTCAACGGCGTGGACCTCGATCCCGCGATCCTCGCCTGGGAGGCGCCCGGCGCCGACGGCCGCCGCCACGTGGCCTTCACCACCAGCGTCAACCTGCCGGTGGGCGAAGGCGGGTTCGGCATCATCGCCCGCGCCACCGACCTCCAGGGACGATGGGCGCAGGACCGCCGGCTCCTCTACCGCGACACGCAGGCGCCGCGGGTGGTGGAGATGGTGCCGGCGGACGGCTCGACCGGCGTCGACGGCAACGGCCTCCTCCTGGTGCTCTTCTCCGAGCCGGTCCGCCAGTCCTCGCTCGACGCGGCCAACGGGCTGGTCCTCACCCGCGTCTCCACCGAGCAGGCTGTGGTCGGGTCGAAGACCATGGCCGGCCAGGCGGTGGGCTTCGCACCGGGAGCGGCGCTGGCCGCCGGGGAGGTCTATGTCCTGAGCGCCGGCGCCGGCATCGTCGACCTCGCGGGCAACCCGCTGGCCACGCCGGCCGAGGTGCGCTTCACGGTCGCGACGCCCAGCACCGGCGGCGCGCCGGTCCTCGACGCGCTCCCCGCCGTGCTGTGCGACGACGAGATCGCGGTGAGCGGGCAGGCGGCGCCCGGCGCCACGCTCAAGGTGCGCGACGGCGACCTGACCTTCACCGGCTTTGCCGACGGCACCGGCCACTTCTCGGTGGCTGTGCCGGCGGCCGGCAGCGGCTACCACCTCCTCGCCGTCTGGGCGCTCGACGCGGTCACCGGCGCACGCAGCCCCGAGGCCACCGCGGTGGTGCGCATCGACTGCCGGGCGCCCTCGGTGACCGAGGCGCGGCTCGACCGCGCGACCGGCATCCTGCGCATCGTCTTCTCGGAGGCCATGGACCCGGCCAAGCTCGCGGTGGGTGGAGCCGACGCCGCGATCCGGCTGCTCGACGCCGAGGTCCCCGGGGTCTACCAGGGCGGTGCACTGTCGCAGCCCGATCCGAACGTTGTCCAGATCCAGCTCGACCCCGCCGCGAACGCCTGGTGGCGCGACCGGCCGGTCCGCCTGCAGGTCGCGCCGCCCGCGGCCGATCTCGAAGGCAACGCGCTGGCCGCGGTGTACGAGCGGGTCTTCTTCCCGGGCGGCAGCGACTTGTCCGGCGGATTCCTGTTCGGCGAGGTGTACGACGACACGACCGGCCGGCCGCTCCCGGGCGCCGCGGCGCGCCTCTTCGCTTCGGGTCAGACGGCGGCGCCCGTCACCGCCGCGGTGACCGACGGCCGGGGCCGCTTCGTGCTCGCCGGCGAGGTGCCGGCGGGCCGCTACGTGTTGGAGGTGGCGGGGGAGGGGACGACCAAGGTCTACCGGCGTCTCTCGCTGCGGCCCTCCGAAGGCGTGGTGCCCTTCGACAGCCGGGTCACGCCACTGGCCGCACCGGCCGGTGAGCTCGCGCCGGCCACGGGAGGCTCCATCTCGTCCGGTGCTCTGACGTTCGCCGCCGATCCGGGAGCGCTCCCCGGCGCGGCGCCGGTCGAGGTCCGCCTGACTCCGCGCTCGGGCCAGGGGCTCCCCGACTTCCTGCCGCTGGGCTGGACGCCCGCCGCGGCGGCCGAGATCCATCTGGAGCAGGAGGGCGCCGCGCTTCCCGAGCAGGGTCTGTGGACCGTGGGCGCCGCCCGGCTGGAGCTGCCGCTGCCGGCCTGGGCCACGGCCTCTCACCTGGCCGGCGAGCTGGTGGCCGCCCGCTACGAGGCGGCGACCGGCCGCTGGCTGGCCCTCCCGGACCCTGAGCCGGTCGCGGGCGGCGTGCGGATCTCCGTGGCCGGTCCGGGCACCGTGGCCGTGGTGGTCGCCGATGCCGAGGCGGCGACCCGGCCGCCGGTCCCCGCCGCCGCGGGCGAGCCGCTGGCCGGCGTCGAGCGGCCGGCGGAAGTCCCGGCGCTGACCGCCGATCTATCGCTCAATCCGCCGGTCGTGGGTCCCACGGGCCGGTCGCAGGGCCGCGTCGTGGCGCGCTCCGCGGACGGGTCCGCCGCCTGGCCGAGCGGTCTCGCGGTTCAGGCCTATCTCGAAGAGCGGCTGGTCCTCTCCGGCGGCGGCGAGGTGCTGGAGGCGCCGTTCTCCGCCGACCTGGTGCTCTATCACCCCGAGCTCACCGACGCCGAGCGCGAAGGCGCCGCCGCGGGCGCGGCCGGGGCCATGGAGTTCGCGGTCTCTCCCAGCCCGCGCGCCGCCCAGGTGCTGCTCGAAGTGGGCTGGGAGAACATCCGGCTCTTCCCCTTCCCCGAGGACGTGGAGCGCGGGCCCGTGGTGGGTCCGGACGGCGGCACGGTCGATACGCCCGCCGGCCTGGAGGTGACCATCCCCGAAGGAGCGCTCGGCTCCAAGGTGCCGGTCGCCGCGACGCTTCTCTCCGCGACCGAGCTGGCCGCTCTGCCGCCGGTGGCGGGGTACGACACGCTGGCCGCCGTGCGCCTCGACTTCTCGGGCGCCACCCTGGCGCGGCCGGCGACCCTGGCTCTGCCGACGCCGGCCGGGACCCCGGCGGACAGCGCCGCGTCCCCGCGGGTGGTCCTGGCCGAGCTCCTCGAAGCGCCTGTCGACGGGCGCGGCGCCCTGGCCCAGGTCGTGGCGCGCACCCGGCGCGAAGGCTCCGGCGCGGCGGAACGCCTGGTGGCCGCGCCCGAGCTGGCCGGCATCCTGCCGCTCGACGGCATCGTCCGCGAAGGGCTGTATCTGGTCCTCGCCGCCCATCAGCCCCTGGGCTTCGCCACCGGCTTCGTGAAGAGCGGCAACGGCACGGGGATCGGCTTCTCGCGGGTGACCGCGGAGGGGTTGGGGAGCGGCGACCTGTCGCGCCTCACCGGCCGCTACGCCATCCCGGTCCCCGCGGGGGCCGACCGGCATCTGACCGCGCTCCATCCGACCCTCGACGAGCGCGGCACCGGGGTGATCCCGGCCCTCGCGGCCGCCCAGGTGGCGAGCCTGGATCTCGTGGTCGAGCCGGTGCCGCCGCGGATCGTGTCGAAGACGCCGCAGGACGGCGCGGCCAACCAGCCGCTCGCCAGCGCCGTCACGATCCTGTTCAGCGAGCCGCTCGCCCCGGCGACCGTCACCTCGTCGACCCTGACCCTGGAGCTGCTCGACGGCGACGGCCAGGCGTCGGGCGTCTTCCTCGATGGAAGCGTGAGCCTCGTCGACACGCTGCGGGTGGTGTTCGCGCCGAGCCGGCCGCTTCTCCCGGGCCGTACGTTCCGCGCCCACTTCTCCGGCGGCGTGGCCGACGCGGGCGGCACCCTCTACGCGGGTCCTCCCCAATCCTGGTCGTTCTCGACCTCGTCCGTCACCGTGCCCGGCGGGCAGGTCCATCCCGAGAAGTTCCACATCCGGGTCCCGGTCAACGGCATCGCCCAGATCTATGGCGATCCGGGCGCTCTTCCCGGATCGGTCTCCGGCCAGACCCCGTGGGCGGTCAGCCCCGAGATCGAAGGGCCGGTCGCCGATCCCCTGCGCGAGACGTTCCAGGCGAAGGCGGACGGCAGCTTCACCGGCACGGTGGGCCACCCGCCAACGTTCAAGGTGGAGCTCGGCAGCAAGGTCTGGGTGAAGGTCTTCGATCCCACCGGCACCCTCGCGGCCCACTTCCAGGTGGGGCCGTTCACCACCCCCGACGGCCTGGGCTTCGTCGCTCCGGCGGGCGAGGCGGTGACCTTCCGCAGCGCCGAAGGGCTGGTCGTCGACGTGCCCGCCGCCGCGTTCGACAAGGCGACGCTGGTGCGCGTGCGGATGCTCGCGCCGGGCGCCGTGGGCGTGGCCACTCCGCAGGGCCTCGGCCTCGGCGCCTATATCGACGTCGATTTTGACGGTGAGGCCAAGGAGACCCTGCGGGTCGCGGTGCCGGCCCCGGCCGGCGTCGCCGACGACGCCCAGGTCTTCATCGGCAAGCCGGTCGACCTGGCCTGGGGGCGGCGCATCCAGTTCCTCTCGGCCGGCGGCGTGCTGGAGCGCGACGGCGTGCGGTATCTGTCGAACGATCCATCGCTCCAGCCCGAGCCGGAGCCCGGCTCCGCCAACCGTGGATTGGTGCGCGCCACGGGCCGCACCTGCCGGAATTCGCGCCAGGAGGGGCTCAATCGCTGCTTCCTCCAGTCGCTCCTGATGGAGTTCACCCTGCGCTCGACGGCGGCTTTCTACTATGAGCAGGGCGTCGAGTGGTCCATCCTCAGCGGCCTCGCCGCGCCCTTCCCGATGATGCTGGGCATCGCCCAGGAGGCGATCACCAACTTCATCGCCGACTCCTGGGTCTATATGCCCCGGCCGCACGACTGGAACGGCGGGTTCGTGCTGCCGGTCCTCTCCGGCGAGCCGCTCGAGCTGGCGCGCCGCGACACCGCCACCGGCTGGGTGCTGGCGCGCCAGACCTACGATCCGGTGCCGGCGAGCGACGGCCTGATCAACGTCGGCTTCCTGGGCGGCGGCGAGCCGACCCGGCCGCTCCTGATCGACGCCCGTCCGTTCCAGCTCTACCGCCTGCCGGCCCCCGTGGATGGCGAGACCTCCCGCCTCTCCCTGGAGATGGAGATGCGGGCCGACGCCGCCGGCCTGGTGACGGTCGAGCCCATGGCCGGCTTCCCGGTCCCCGCCGGCACCTCGGTGAGCGTCTACGATCTGTCTCCGACCTCGCCGCCGCCGGCCGAGGAGGGGGAGCCCGAGCCGCAGCCGGCCCCGCCGATCGCCGGCTCCCTGGTGAGCGTCTGCAATCCGGACGCGAGCTGGTCCACCACCCCGCTCGCGGGCAGCGACGACCTCCTCGTCGTCGTCTCCCCGGGCGGCCTGGACGCCACCTCGCTCAATCAATTCGAGCTGCAGTTCGATCGCTCGCTCAAGGACGTGACCGGCCGTCCGCCCGAAGAGGTGGCGCACCTCGTCGATCTGGGTCCGCTCGAAGACGGATGCGGCACCACGACGGCGTCCGGATATCCCAAGAACCTGCCGTTCGTCATCCAGCAGACCGAGCAGGCGAGCCGCCTGATCATCCTGCCGGCGACCACGCTGGCCGCCGGCCACCGCTTCCGCCTGGAGCTCCTGCCCGCGGCCCTCGTGGTCGACGACCCGGCGGCCAGCGCCGAGCTGTCCTATTGGGAAACCGCGCCCACCAAATTCGAGTTCGCCACCCGCGAGGTGCCAGGCGAGCCAATCGCGGGCCTGCCCGGCGGCTCCCCGGCCTTCGGCACGACCAGCGTCGCCCGCGACATGCTGAAGCTCGGCAACCTGCTGGTGGTGGCCTCCGAGGCCGGCGACCTGGTGGCCTTCGACGTGAGCCGCACGTCCGACGAGGAGGGGATCCGCCGCTACGCCCTCAAGAACAAGGGCGTCCAGTCGGCGACCCGCGCGCTCGCCACCGACGGCCACAACCGGATCTTCTACAGCGGCCTGTTCGGCAACACCTGGGGGATCAAGGCGATCCGCCTGGAAGACGTCCGCGAGGCGTCGACCCCGTGCGTCAACACGCCGTCCTGGGCCACGGGGCTCCCCTGCTTCGAAGGGGTCGAGGGCTCGGTCCGCGTCGCCTACGCCCTGGGCACCACGGCCGGCACGACCGCGTCCGAATGGCTCGCCCTGGGGACGCTGCCGGAAGCCACGCCCATGAAGCTCGCCGTCCTCACGCAGGACGAGAAGGGGAAGACGCTCGAGCTCACCGACTTCGTGGACGTCTACGGCCACAACATCGCGGGCCTCGGCGCGCTCACCCCCGACGCCGAGGGGATCTACACCTTCGACATCGACGTGCGCTCCACCCTGAACCGCGGCCAGGCCGGTCAGATCGAGCCCAGCCTGCCGGCGGGGACCACACCCGAGCCCACCGTCGCCGAGTGGCGGACGCGGGTCTGCAACGGCGAGGAGGACTACGACCGCTACCAGCGGGTCACCGTCGACAACCTGACGACCGGCCAGAGCTGGTCGCTCGACGTCGAGAACCCCTGGCCGTCCGACGGCGGCGGAGGGAACGGCACCGCGCTCGTACCGGGCATCCGGGCGCGCCGGGGCGACCAGCTCCGGGTGCGCTACAACCTGCGCGCCCTCGGGCACGTGGCGCTCCTCGGCAGCGGTATCACGGTGGTCGACCTGAACCGCTTCTACCGCCTCCTCCAGCCCTACCAGACCGCGGGCTCCGGCCAGTGCGGCCGGCGCCTCGGCAAGTTCGAGGGGCAGCAGCTCGAGTTCCCGGCCTGCGCCCCGCCGGGCCTCGAATTCGACGGCATCGCCATGACCCCGTCGGTGGTCACGCACTCGACCACCGGCTGCGGCGACGTCCCCTGTCGCGGCGAAGGGTTCATCGACATCTACTCGCCGCTGTCGCGCGTCGGCGCCCTCCACGCGCGCTCCACGGCGTCAGCGCCGGGCGGGGTGGAGAACGGCTTGGCGGGCATCGTCGACGGCCCGGAGGCGTTCCAATTCGCCGACCTGGCCGCGTGCATCCAGCAGGTCGACAACCAGTTCGTGATGCTGCGCGACATCGCGCTCGCCAACGACGCGCTGTGGCTCTTCCGCGGCGTGCACGGCGAGATCGGCGGCACCTTCGAGGAGCCGCCGGCCGACTTCAAGCCGCGGCTGATCCAGAGCGATCTGCTCTTCCTGTCTCTGGGATCGCCCGGGATCTACGTCTTCGACGTCTCCTCCCGCAGCCTGGTCCTCTCGCCGATGGGCGGGCCGGCCCTGGTCGGGCGTCTCTCCGTCCCCGGCCACAGCGCCTTCCGGCTCCAGGTCGATCCGGTCCGCGGGCTGCTCTTCGCGGGCGGCACGGACGCCGAGACCGGCGGTCCGGTGATCGACGTCTGGGACATCTCGGGGATCAACGGCGCACCGGGCCTCGACGGCGCGCCCGCGCCCCGCGCCACCCTCCACGCCCCCTGGGCGACCAACCAGCTCGGAGTCGACGCGGCCGGCACCGGCCTCCTCTACACCTGGGGCACCGAGGACGGACCCGTCGTGGTGCCGTTCGACCGGCCGCAGTTCCTTTTCTCGGGGCTCTACCGGCCCGAGGAGGTGGACCAGGAGAAGGGGATCTCGGGTGTGCAGCAGGCGACCTCGCGCTTCGTGCCGCTCGGCGTGCCGCTCGAGACCTCGCTGGACGCCGAGGAGGACAACCATCTCGCCAACGAGAGGAAGGCCACGGCGGCCTTCAAGCTGCGCGTCGCCCTGCCGGGCTCTCTGGGGCCGGAGCTCACCGCCAAGGTGCAGAGCCTGCGCCTGCTGCCCGGCGACAAGAGCCTCGGCCAGGAGGACGTCGGCGCCTCCGTATCTCCGCCGGGAGGTCCGGGCTGGCCGGAGAACGAGACCGTCGTGCGCCTGCGCCGCGTCGGCCTGGGGAGCGAGGACGCCACGTCGGGCTCCCTCCACGATGAGGCGGGGCCGCTCGGCTCCGCCTACCAGCTCTACGAATCCGTCGAGACGGTGCTCCTCGAAGCCGATCCGCGCGCCCGCTCCGGCTACCGCCGGCAGGACGCGCCGGGCAACGACACCGCCGACGAGAAGGCGCAGTGCCGCCGCTGCGAGTGGCCGGGCTACCTGCCCGATCCGATGAGCAACGGCCCGGCGCTCGACAACGTCAAGGAGCTGCTGGCCGGCCGCTACGTGCGCGCCTTCCTGTTCGTCTCCGACGAGGAGGGCATCGACCCGGCGACCCGCACGGCCACCGAGGCCGCCATCGACTTCTTCGAGGCGCGCGGCGAGAACTACCCGCTGCCCGCGGGCTGGGCCGAGATCGCCGGACCGGCCGACGAGGTGCCGTCCCCGCTCCAGGTGTCGCTGGCCGAGCCGGCGCAGAGCCCGGCCCTGTGGAGCCCGGGCGAGGCCGGCGTCGGCGTGGCGCTCCCCGGCGGCGAGCTGCTGCTCACCGCGGCCGACCACACGGTCAACGGCCGCGCCATCCCGTTCTCGCTCGACCGCTCCTACCGCTCCGGCCTGTTGGGCTACGGCCCGCTGGGGAGCGCCGGCTGGTCCGCGGGCCTCTTCTCCCACCTGCGCGAGCTGCCGGTCACCGGCGAGGTCGAGTACCACGACGGGGCGGGGCATGTCTGGCGTTTCTTCCCGCGCACGCTCCCGGAGGCCCCGGAAGGCTACGAGGACGACGACGCGGGTTCCTACTACGCGCCGGAGGGCGTCTACCTGCGCCTCCAGAAGCTCTCGGGCGGCCAGGGCTGGCGCCTGATCGGCCGCGAGCACGGAGTCGCCCTCTACGACCGGCTCGGGCGCCTGACCGAGGTCTCGGACCGCCACTACCGCGGCGGCACCGCGGGGAGCGACCGGGGCAACCGCATGCAGCTCCGCTACGACCCCTTCGGCCAGCTCGTCACGGTCGTCGACGATCTCGGACGGCAGTACCGGTTCGAGTACTTCGAAGACCCGCGGCCCGAGGACGACGGCGGCGACGGCGGCCGCTACGGCCTGCTCAAGTCGGTGACCGACTTCGTCGACCGCTCGGTCGAGTACGAGTACGACGAGGACCGGCGCCTGCTCAAGGTGAAGCTCCCCGAGGTGACGAACCCGGTCGACGACTATGCCGAGTTCTCCTACACCGGCTCCAAGCGCCCGACCCTGGAGTACCGCTACGACCCGCAGGAGGGGGTCAATGCGGCGGACGACACCACCGGCGCGCTCCTCCACGGCAAGTTCGCCAAGCTGCGCCTGGCCGACTACCGGCTGCCCGATTTCCTGGGTGGAGCGAGCGGCGTTCCGCGGGCGCGCTTCGCCTACGAGGAGAACACCGGCCGCGTGCTCCGCGTGGGCTTCCCGACGCCCGAGAATCAGAATTCCAGCACGTCGTCGGTGGAGTGGCGGCTCACCCCGGGCACCTCCGCCCCCAACACCTATCCGCCCGACCGGATCACCGTGCGCGAGCCGTGGGGGCACGAGGTCGAGCTCACCTTGACCAAGGGCCGGATCACCGCACGGCGCGAAGAGCTGATGGTCTATCGTCCGCCCGTGGCGCCGGGCCCCGAGCAGCTCACCACCAACTACACCTTCACCGACGACGGGCGTCTGCTCTCCGAAGACCGTCCGGACGGCTCGCGTTCGAGTCGGTGCTTCGCCGATGGCGAGGGAGGGCCCGGGTGCGAGAGCGGCGCCTCCTCCCAGGACCGGCTGGCGAAGCCGAACGTGATCCAGACGCTGACCACGGCACTCACCCAGGAGGCCAAGGGATCGGCCGACTACACCACCACCGGGACCGGAGCCGATTATGAGGAAGACAACCAGCTCAGCCAGGTGACCGACGGCGAGGGCCGGCCCATCGATCTCCCGGTGCCGCAGGCCTTGCAGAGCGCTGCCACCCGGTTCGCCGCCGAGAACGTGTCGGCGCGGTTCTCCTTCGACCGGTTCGGTCGGGTGAAACAGACCTTCGGCGGCGGCAGTGGCGCGGCGGAGATGCGTCTGGAGTACGGCGACGACGCGCACGGGGAAAGGGGAGCGGGTCTGGCCCGGCGCATCGAGCGAGGGAGCGGCGAGTCCGCCTTCTGGAGTCAGATCGACTACGACAAGTTCTACAACCCCGAGAGGGTGGAAACCTCGCAAGGGACCACGACCCTCACCAAGTACGACTCCAAGGACCGGCCGGTGCGCATCGTCTCGGGTCTCACCAGCGACGGCCGCTTCGCCCAGGTGGGCGCGGCCGAGTGTGGCGAAGGGGATGGTGCGCGGACCGAAAAGGCCTACGACGCCGCCGGTCACCTGGTGCGCGAGCGGCGGCTCCAGGACTACATCGATCCCGCCGATGGCGCCACCAAGTGCCGTTGGGTGGAGACCCGCTACACCTACAACGCCCGCGAGCAGCTCGTCTCCATGGAGGAGACCCACCTCGCCTCCGCCACCGCTCCGGGACAGGTCACGGCCGCTCCGCAGGCGGTGGCGATCTACGAATACGACGAGCACGGGCGCCTGGACAGCGAGCGGACCAGGGCGGTCAGCCGGCCGGACCTGGTGACCGCCTACACCTACGATGATGCGGGACGCACCTCCGCGACGAGGACCGGCGACGAAGGCTTGCGCCAGGTCGGCTACGACAGGGCCTCGCGGGTGGTCTTTTCGAGCGACGGCGATCAGGGCGTCTGGCAGGCCCGCTACGACGCCTGGGGGAAGCTCTTCCAGGAGGAGAAGGCCACGGGCGTGGTGGTGCGGCGGCGCTTCGACAAGGCGGGGAACCTGATCGAGGAGACGACCTTCGACGCGGATCCGCTGACCACGCCGAGCGCCAAGGTCCTCGCCGACGTGAAGATTCATTTCACGAGCTTCGGTGTGATGGACCGGACAGCCCAGGCGCTCACCGAGCCCGCCGGCTCGAACCCGCCCGAGATCCTGGTCACCGAGCAGGTCTTCGACGACTCGGGCCGGGTGACCGAGGTCTGGAGCGGCCCGCCGCTCGTGAGCGACGCGACCCGGGTGGACCGCGAGAAGGCGCGGCGGGAGAAGACCGTCGAGTACGAGCCCTCCGGCGGACGGGTGCGCTTCGAGCGCTTCGGTGGGGACGACGCCACGGCGCCGCTCCACGCTGTGCGCTACGACTACAACCCGGACAACGACGCTACCTGGCCCGACGCCGTCACCCTCCTCGAATCGGTGCCCGGGCAGACGGACCTGGCGGCGACCCAGACCGTCGCCTATCGGCGCGACGCCTTCGGCCGGCCGGTCGAGGAGAGCCACAGCGATGGCTCGTTGACCCTCACCACCTACGACCGGGGCGGCGACGCGATCCGGGTGCGGACCGGTGCCGGCGACGAGATGTCGGTCAGCTATGACGGCCGCGGCCTGCCGGTGAAGGTGGTGCGTCCGAACGGGCGGGGCTTCACTCTCTATGCCTATGACCTCGACGGATCGATGCTGCGCGAGGCCACCCGCACGGCCTCGGCGGAGCTCTGGGATACGGTCTACGGTTACGACGCGACCGGGCGGGTGGCGAACGTCGCCTATGCCGACGGTACGACGGAGACGTCGACCTACAACTCTGATTCGACCCTGGCGACCCTGCGGACCCGCGACGGATTGCTCCTGACCCACGACTACGACCCGGCGAACCGTCTGCGTTCCGTGACACCCACGCCGGCGGGGGGCGCCTCGCCGACCCTCCTGGACGTGGGAGACCGCTATGGCTACGACAAGCTCTCCCGGCCTACCCTGCTGGAGAAGGGCCGGCCGGGGGCGGCCGGCTACGACCCGGCCCTCGCCGTGCGCTATCCCACCTACGACCTGGCCTCGCGGCCGGCCTTCGAAGTGGTGGGGAGCCGGGCGCCGCTCTCCTGGCGCTACGACACCTGGAGCCGGCCGGTCGAGGTGACGCTGCCGGCCGGTCCGGGCCATGGCGTGTCTGGCGCCTTCCAGGGGTTCACGCGGCGCTTCGACACCATCGATCAGATGGTGGACGTCTCGGGTCTGGGAGCCCTTGGGCTCTCCGCGACGCCGCTGGGCGCACAGTGGAGCTGGGGCGGCGCCGGCCGGATCTATGGCGTGACCACCAAGGGTGCCCTCCGCACTGCCGCCCGGTACGGCTACCACGGCGGAGCGGGTCAGCAGGTCCCGGGCTACAGCCCTGATGCGGCTTCGAAGTGGGAGCTCGGGACGCTGATCTGGGGGAGCGCCAGCAGCGCTTCGCCCACCAGCGTGCCGCAGACGCCCTGGGCTGCCTTCGGCTTCGGCTGGCGCGGCAACGAAGGGATGCCGTCCGACGGTGCCAAGCTCGGTAGACAGGTCCTCCAGCTCACTGGCGCATCAGCCGATCTGTTCTCCGGGATGGGCTGGGCCTATGGCTACGACGGCGGCGTCCGCCTGTCGTTCGCGGCTGCGGGTGAGGGTGACCTGAAGGGTCAGTTCCCCGCGGGAAGCGACGCCGACACCTTCCGCTTCGACTACGGCACGGGCGACGAGCTCGCCCGGATCGTCCGCGAGGCCACCGGCCAGATCTCCGAGCTGCAGACGGGCGACTACGGCCGGATCGTTTCCCGCGAGGGTGCGCCCTTCACCTACGACGGCGTCGGCCGGCGCCTGGAAGACGACCGCTTCGTCTACCGCTGGGATTGGCGTGGCCAGCTCGCCTCCGTCACCGTGAAAGACACCTGGCCCGATGCCGACGGCGACGGCCAACCCGAGGTAACTCCGTGGGCGGGTCACCAGGTGCGCTACGACTACGACGCGGCGGGCCGCATGACCCACCGCTGGCTCTCCGGCAAGCTCCCCGAAGGCTCGACGGACGACGCCCAGAGGCCCTTCATCGAGAAGCGGGTCTTCGTCTGGGAAAGGGACGGCCTGGCGGCCGAGGCGGCTTACGGCAATGCGGAAGAGACCATCTTCCGCTGGCGCAAGACCTACGTGCCGGGCCCCGGCGGGCTGGATGACGCCGTGCAGGTCGTCGTCGAAGATGCGACCGCGGGCACGGCGCGCACCTATACGCTGTTGCGCGACGAGATGGGGACCGTGACCGGGCTGGTCGCCGAGGACGAAGGGAGCGATCCCGCCAAGCCGCCGGTGCCGGTGCGCTACCGCTACACCCCGTACGGCGAAGCCCACGCCGAGAGTGGACCCGAGCTGCTGCGTGCCCGCTTCGACGCGGACGCCAACCAGGCGGTGGTCGCCGGTGCGACCGTGACCCAGACCGTGGCGGACGGCTCCGCCGGTGGAGCCCTGGCCCTCGACTGGACCCTGGGGCTGGACGGCGCCACCTTGCCCGACAACCTGAAGATCGAGCGCCTCACACCGGGTCTCGGCTGGCTGCCACTCCCCGCGGACGAGGTCGCGGTCGGCATCGCGCCGGAAAGCGGCCTCTCGGCCGGAGGCGGCGGGCCTCCGACGCACCTCCTGGTGCTCGCCCGCAACGGCTGGCCGCGGGGCGCGAGCTACCGCGTCCGCCTGACGAGCGGCCTCGAAGACGATCTCGGCCGGCGCTTCGGCCGGTCCGAGAGCCTGGAGTGGCGAGTCCCCGAGGCGCCGGCCACCGGTATCGTCGCGGCCGTCCTGTTCGACAAGAGAATCTACGTCAGCTACGAGACGTGGGAAGCGGCCACGAATACCGTGGACACCCGCTTCCCCGGCGGCCAGACCGCGCTCTTCCAGGGCCTCTGGACCGATCCGGTCACCGGCGTCGCCTACGCCCGGGCGCGCTGGTACGACGCCCGCAACGCGGCCTGGCTCTCCGAGGATCCGCTGGCGGACACCGACTCCCCGAACCTCTACGCCTTCGGCGGCGGTCAGCCGAACATGTCGACCGATCCGCGCGGCGAGTCGGCCACGGTCGTCGGTACCGTCGTCGGGGGCCTCCTGGGCGCAGCCTACGCCGGATACCGCTCGGCACGGTACGGCGAAGAGTTCAACTGGAACTACGTTGGCCAGGGCGCTCTGGCCGGAGCCGCCGTCGGCTTCGGGATCGACACCATGGGCGCCGGCTCCGGGTTGAGTGTGTCGGTCTTGAGCGGCATCGGCATCGGAGCCGGTCTCGGCGGCGCGACCGCGAGCGTGTCCAGCGGCGGAGATTGGGGTGAATTCGGGAAGGGCTCCTTGAAAGGAGGCATCCTCGGCGCGATCGGTGGAGCCACCGGCTACGGCATCGGCTCGGCCGGTCTCTCGGGAGCCTGGGCCTTCGCCGGCTCGGTCGCGGCCGACACCTACGCCGGAGTCGCCGTCGACTACGCTTTTGGCGACTGTCAGGAGCTCTCGAGCTGCGTCGCCTCGAATCTCACCGGGAGCGTGATCGGCAACGGCGTCGGCCTCGCGCTCTCCAAGGGACTGAGCTTCCTGGGAAAGCAGTTTGCGAGCCACGCGGACGAGGTCGTCGAGGACGTCGCCCGCGCGGCCGATGGGAACGGGTCGCTCTCGTCGCGGGGTGTGAAGCCCGCCGCCGGAGAACGTTCCCTCACGCGCGAGCAATGGCGCCAGCAGTACCGGCAGGAGAGGATCGCCTCGGGGCGTCCCTCCTCCTGGACCAAGGCCCGGAGTGATTACTATAAAGCCCTGGGAGAGGCGGAGTTGCAGACTCCCTCGGGGAGGTTCTCCCGGACCAACATCTTGAGGATGCTCGAAGGGGATGCTCCCATGATGACGGTTGAGGTCCAGGTGCGGCGCACAGGTCTGGTGCAGACGCGAGACGTGCCCCTCGAGCTCCACCACAGAGCCATTCCTCAGCGGTCCGGCTCTCGTCTCGCTCACCAGGCGTGGAACCTCGAGCTCGTCATGCCCTGGGCTCACGAAGGCATGGATTCATTCCGGCATACTGGCTATGATTTGTTGCGCGTCATCACAGGAGTCAACGGCTATTAGTCGAAGGAGCAGGGCTTCTTATGTTCGACAAGCAGGCGATGAGGTTCCAGGCCAGGGTGGTCGCGCTCGCCAAGCGAAAGCTCGAAGTGAAATGTGAGGGTTCCGAGGCGGAGCCCTACCTGGACCAGATCTACGCTGAATATAAAGAAGCAGGAGAGCCCCAGGACGTGGACTCCTGGATCACGGAACGTTTGAAGAAGGACTTCCTGTGGGTGGTGAACCCACCGCAATGGGTCGAGAAAGAACCGGTCTGGCCATTCTTTCGGGGAAAGCCGATGGTCTTCGTCAGCCAGACCCGCCTGCCCAAGAACGAGGTCACGCAAAGCCATCTGACCTGGGACGTGGTGGTCTATCTTTTTGGAGCCCGGGCTCCCGTCGGCCAGGGATATAAAATCGAATACAAAGCCCTCATGCAGATCGAGGATCTCGAGGGCTGACGATTCGAGCGCCCTCTCCCCAGGCCTGGAGAGAGGGTTGGTTCGGTTGGAGCGGCTCGCGCTCAGGCGATATCGCGCGCGATCCGGCCGAGGAGATTGGCCGGCAGGGAGATCTCGAAGGTTCCCTCGGGATTGACCACGTGGACCTCCAGCGCGCGTCCTTTCTTGCTGATACGCACCCGCTCGGGACCGTCCTGGACGTCGACGAGCACGGCGTCCTGCACGTCTTCCAGCTCCCGGAGCGCGGCCGCCACGGCCGGGCGATACTCTCCCAGGTCGGCGCGGATCTCCGCGCCCAGATCATCGTCCAACACCAGGGGCATCAGGTTCATGCCGAGCGTGATCACCGCGGCGGGGACGTGGACGTTGACGCGGGTCCCCGATCTTCCCGGCTCCTGGATCTTCACGTGGACCACTCCGGCCCGAGCGATAGTCGCGGCGAGCAGCACGCCCGAGCCGACCATCAGAACGGCGAAAGTCGCCGCAACCGCCAGCAGGATTTTCGCACCCTTGCTCATATCATCCTCCTCGGATCAGCGGGATTCGGAGGTCTGATCGACCCAGATGCGGACGGTTTCGCCCGTGCCGCTGACGGTCATGAGCTCGCCTTCACCGTGCCGGGCCAGGGCCTGCATCGCGGCGGCCACGTCGAGCCGCTCGCCCGGAGCTGAAAGGAGCGCGTCGACCACGGTACCCGGGATCTTCATCTCGACCTCTTCGTCCCGGCCGGGCCGGTCCTCCCGCGAGCGCACGATCAGGTAGCCGCCCCGCTTGGCGACCCGGACCTTGGAGTGGGTGTCGTCGACCGTGATGAACGTAGCGTCGGGCTGCCGGCGGAGGTCGTTCCACATCTCGCGCAACTCAGCCACGGTGATGTCCTCGTCGTTGAACCGCAGCTTGGAGTCCCCTCCGGACTCGGTCGTGATGTTCCTGGCCATCTTCTCGACCATCGAGACCGGCAGGTTGATCGAGACGTTGCCGTCCTTGCCGTCCTTGACGTGGATGTGGATCCAGAGGTTGTCGGTCTGGGCGGCGAAAGCACCGGCCGTGCCGAGGCCGAGCGCGAGCGTTGCGAGAGCCAGGGTCTTCTTGAGCATTGGTATCTCCTCCTTGCCGGCGCGTCCTTCGCGCCGCCGTATCTTCTAGGACGAGGCGGAGGCGCGGCGGGTTTCAAAATCGTAGACTTCGGTCGATGCGCATCTCTTCGTCGCGGGCCGGCCTCGTTCTTTTTCTTCTGGTCGCAGCGGCCTGCCGGACCGCGGCTCCAGCCCCTCCGTCCTCCAAGATCTTCGTGGAGGTGGACCGCGTTCTCGAAGATTTCCGGGAGCACGGTGCGTTCCCGGGCGGCGTCCTCGCGGTGGGGTATCGGGGTGCTCTGGTTCACCTGCACCCGTTCGGACGCCTCACCTATGAAGCGGATGCGCCGCCGGTGACCGCCGGCACTCTCTATGACCTCGCCAGCCTCACCAAAGTGGTGGCGACGACGACCATGGCGATGATCCTTGTGGACGAGGGGCGGCTCGATCTGGATCAGCGGGTGCAGGAGCTCGTGCCCGGATTCCGAGGGCCGGGCAAGGAGGCGGTGACGGTGCGCCACCTGCTCACCCACTCGTCGGGCCTCCCGGCGATCGTGCCTCTCTATCAAGAGGTCCAGGGTTGGGAAGCCTTTCGCGAGCGGATCGAGGCCCTGGATCTCGACTATCCGACCGGCAGCCGCTCCGTGTACAGCGACCCCGGGATCATCCTTCTCGGCGAGATCCTCGAGCAGGCCGCAGGACAGCCGCTGGAGGCGTTCGTGCGCGAGCGAATCTTCGCGCCGCTCGGGATGCGCGACACGCTGTTCCAGCCGCCGGCCGAGCTGCGTCCACGGATCGCGCCCACGGAATTCGACCCCTGGCGCGGGCGCCTGATCCAGGGGGAGGTCCATGACGAGAACGCCTTCGCGATGGGCGGCGTCGCGCCCCACGCCGGGCTCTTCGGCACGGCCGGCGACCTGGCGCGCTGCGCCCAGATGCTCCTGAACGGCGGCGTCCTCGACGGCCAACGGATCGTCTCCCGCGAAACCGTGGATCTCTTCACCCGGCGGGCCGGCATCCCCGGGTCCGACCGAGCTCTCGGCTGGGACACGAAATCAGCCGAAGGGTCCTCCGCCGGAACGCTCTTCTCCCCCCGCTCCTTCGGCCACACCGGCTTCACCGGCACGTCGATCTGGATCGATCCGGACCGGGAGCTCTACGTCATCCTGCTCACCAACCGGGTGCACCCGACGCGCGAGAACAACCTCATCCGCGAGGTGCGCCCGGCGGTCGCGGATGCGGTGGTGCGGGCGCTCACCCCCGGCCCCTCTCCCGCGAGCGGGAGAGGGGAGCAAAGCAAAGGCGTGCGTGTGGGATTGGAGCGGGTCGCTGCCGGTGAGACCGAAGCGCTGGAGGGGAAGCGGCTGGGCCTGATCGTCCATGGGGCATCGGTGACGGCGGAGGGCCGCCACGCCGTCGAGGTCCTGCGCGAGCGCCGGTTGAACGTGGTCCGGCTCTTCTCTCCAGAGCATGGGCTGCGCGGTCAGGCTGCTGCGGGTGAAGGTGTCGAGAGCGATCGCGACCCGGTGAGCGGCCTGCCGGTGGTGAGCCTCTATGGGGAGCAACGCCAGCCGACGGCCGCCGATCTCGCGGGGCTCGACGCGCTGGTCTTCGATCTCCAGGACGCCGGAGTGCGTTTCTACACGTACGTCAGCACCCTGATCCTCGCCCTTCAGGCGGCCGCGGACGCGGGGATCGATTTCGTGGTGCTCGACCGGCCCAATCCGCTGGGGGGAGAGCGGATCGAAGGGCCGGTGAGCGCGCCGCGGGACATCGTCCCGGCCAGCTTCCTCAATCTCGCTCCCGGGCCGCTCGTGCACGGCTTGACGCTCGGCGAGATGGCCACCTACGTCAACGCACACCTCCAGCGGCCGGCGCGCCTCACGGTGGTTCCCATGAAGGGCTGGACGCGGCGCATGACCTGGGTAGACACAGGCCGTCCATGGGTGCCGCCGTCGCCCAACCTGCGCAGCGCCAAGGCCGCCCTGGCCTATCCCGGCACAGCGCTCCTGGAAGCCACCAACATTTCGGAGGGTCGCGGAACGGAGTCACCCTTCCTGCTCCTCGGCGCTCCCTGGCTCGAGATCCCGGGCATAGAGGACGTGCCGGGCTTTCATTTCGAGCCGGCTCGCTTTACTCCTCGGATCTCGCCCGCCGCACCGGAACCGAAGTACGAGGACGAGGAATGCCGGGGCCTGCGCGTGAGCGTCACCGATCCGGCGCGAGCGGAGCCCTACCGGCTCGGAATCAGCCTCCTGGCCTTCCTCTCGCGCCAGCGAGGCTTCGAGTGGCGAGATGACGGCGATGCCCTCGCGCGCCTCCTGGGCACGCCGCGACCATTCCAGGCTCTGTTTGTGGGGAAGACGGTGGAGGAGATCCTGGCCGCCGACGCCGAGAATCACGCCGCCTGGCGGCGGGAGCGCCGGCCGGCTCTGCTTTATCCCTAGGGCAGGACCTCTTCCCGCGGCCACACAACGCTCGCCGCCAGCCCCGCACCCACCGTCAGCAGCGATCCCACCAACGCATACCAGGGCCAGGCCAGCGGCGTCGCGAAGTAGATCCAGGTCATGCCCGCGAAGCCCGTGACGAGGCCCGCGAGCGCCGCGCGCTGGCCTACCCGGTGGGTGAACATGCCGAGGAAGAAGACCCCGAGAACGATCCCAGTGGTGAAGGCGGCGATGCCGAGGACGCTGCTCACGATCGAGGACTTCACCCACTGGCCGGCGATGCCCACCGCGATCTGTACCAGCCCGAAGAGCGCGGTGAGGACGCGCGTCAGCCGCAGCTGCCGCTCCGGCGAGATCTGCCGTCCCTTCCGTTCCGCCAGGGGGAGGTAGAGGTCGTTGACCGCGACCGTGGCGCACGAGTTGAGGGAGCTCGTCATCGCCGCGGCAAAGATGGCGCCCAGCAGCAGGCCGACCAGCCCGACCGGCAGCTCGTCCAGGATGAAACGGGCGAAGACGCGGTCCGCGCGGTCGAAGGGCACGGCCGGTGGGTGGAGCTGATAGAAGCTCCAGAGCCCGACGCCGATAAGCAGGAAGAGCGCGAACTGCGCGACCACGACCAGGCCGCTCACCCAGACGGCGCGCCGCGCGTCCGGGAGCCCGCGGGCGGAGAGGTAGCGCTGCACCATGAGCTGGTCTACGCCGTGCGAGCCGAGGGTGATGAACGTGCCTCCCACCAAACCGGCCCAGAACCCGTACGGCTCGCTCCAGTCGGGGACGAAATCGAGCACCCGGAACTTGCCGCCGGCCTGCCCCAGGGCGACGAGCTGGTCCCAGCCCCCCGGGAGACGGTCGAGGATCACGCCGAACGCCACCAGCGCTCCGGCGAGGTAGAGGACGAACTGGATCAGGTCGGTCCACACCACCGCGCGGATGCCGCCGACGTAGGTGTAGACGATCGTCGTGATCCCCAGCGCCGCCACCGCCCAGGGGATGGAGATGCCCGTCATCTCCTGGAGCACGAGCGCCGAAAGGAAGAGCCGCAGGCCGTCGGCGAGGCTGCGCGTGACGATGAACAAGGCCGAAGCGGTCTGCCGGGTGGCGCCGCCGAACCGGCGGTGAAGGACCTCGTAGGCCGTGAAGAGAGAGCCTCGGAAGTATTCCGGCAACAGGAGGAACGCCACGGCGAAGCGGCCGGCGAGGAACCCCAGGGCGATCTGCAGCCAGGTGAAGTCCCGCTCGAAGGCGAAGCCCGGAATGCTCAGGAAGGTGACGCTGCTCGTCTCGGTGGCGATGATCGAGAAGAGGATCAGCCACCAGGGCAGATCCCGGCTTCCGACCGCATACTCGGAGACGTCGCGCGCCCCCCGGCCCAGCCACAGGCCGAGACCGACCATGGCTGCCATGTAGACGAGGAGGATCCCGAGGTCGATGGCGCCGACGCTCATGCGGGCGGGAGCTTATCAGGCTGAGATTGCCGGCCGTCTCGTCCCACTCTCCAGTCAGGGCGTCGATCCCGACGCCCTGGACGCCGATGCCGGGAAAGGATGACCCCATGGCCAAAGACGAGCTGAGCCTCGAGGACTTTTCGGACTATCTGAAGGCGTGCGATCTCGACATGAGCAGCCACGATGCGGAAGTCTTGTTGCTGACCTGTATCGATTTTCGATTCTTCTCCAAGATCGCCCAGCACATGGACGCCTCCGGGCTCGGCGGCAAGTACGACCAGGTGATCCTCGCCGGCGCGGAGCTGGGCGCCGTGGTCGATTTTCCGCCGGACCCGCGGCTCCACTGGCAGCAGTTCTTCCTGGAGCACCTGGGGCTCGCCAAAGAGCTGCACCGCATCAAGCGGGTCGTCGTCATCGGACACCGCGACTGTGGCGCGTACAAGAAGTTCGGGCTGCTCCCGGAGCGCCCGACGCCCGAGGAGGAACGCGCCGCCCACAAGCTCCAGGCGGACAAGCTGGAGGTGCTGGTCCACCGGTTCCACCGAGACCTCAAGGTCGATAAATTCCTCCTGAGCCTGGGACCGGGACCTGCCGATCCTCTCATTCTGCAGCGGATGGATTGAATCCGGGCTCCCTATGGTAGAAGTGCCTCCGTGGACCTCCAGCAGAGCGACCTGACTCCCGGGCGGGCGGTGGCGCCCTCTCTCGCTTCGCGGGGGAGGGTCGGGCTGGGGGCCCTCTGGGCCGCCGCCGTTCTCCTCTGGTGGATCGACGTCGGCGGCGGCTCGCCGCCGCCGCTGCTCTGCCGGGCGGCGGTCGTCCTCGCCCTGGCTGCCACGGCGGTCTGGCTCGGTGCGTGGCTGGTGCGGCGCCTCGCCGGCTTGCGTGGGTGGGCGTTGGTTGCGGCGGCCGTGCTGCCGGCGTTGCTCGTGCTGTCTCTGGTCGTGCGCTGCGTCGGGTTGTCGCATGAGGTCGAAGGGCGCTATTACCTCGACGAGGGCACCTACTACCACCACGCGAGCGAGATCAACGCGGGGCGGATGCTCCGGCTCTCGTTCGTCTACCCGCACCTGATGTACTACCTGGACGCGGTGGTGCTCTGGATCGCCTCGCTCTTCCCCGGAGCTGTGGCCGCCTGCGCCGGCGCGGTGGGGGTGGACGACCCTCTCGGTGTGTCATGGCTGCTGCTGCGCGGGGTGGTGGCGCTGATGTCCGCTCTGACGGTGCTGCCGGTCTACCGCATCGCCGAGCGGTTGGCCGGGATCGGTGCCGGCGCCGCGGCTGGGCTGCTCCTGATCTTCTCTCCGCTGTTCAACGACGGATCGCACCTCAACACGTGCGATGTGCCGTCGGCCTTCTTCGCCACGCTCTGCCTGCTGTGTGTCGCGCGGCTCGTGGACGAGGAGCGGACGCGCGACTACCTGCTCGCCGGACTCTGCGCGGGTCTGGCGGCCGGGAGCAAGTACCCGGCCGGTGTGGTGGCGGTGGCGATCATCGCGGTCTGGCTCCGCTGGCGCTGGGTCCGGCGCGATCTCCGTCTCGGGCTGCTCTGGGCGGGGCTCGCCGCGCTCGCCGCGTTCCTGGCGGTGATGCCCAGCCTGCTCGTCTTTCCGGAGGCGGCGTTCTTCGGCGGACGGGGGATCTTCTTCGGGGCGCGGCAATACGGCAAGGGGGGATGGCTCGGCGTGATGCCGCGCAGCAACGCGCTCTACTACGCCAAGGCCCTCCTCGGGAGCTTCGGATGGGTGGCGGCGCTCGCGGGGCTGTCCGGGTTGATCGCGGCGCGGGCGCGGTCCCGCATCGCCTGGCTGCTGCCGTTCCCGGTCGTCTATCTGGCGCTGATCCTGTCCATGAGCATGGTGGTCCGGCGCAATCTGTATCCGGTGGTACCGATCCTCGCGGCTCTGCTGGGCGTGGGAATCGGCGCCTGGATCGAGCGTCTGCGGGACGTCCGCTGGGGCGACCGGATGCGGCCTGTGCTGGCGACCGCTTTGCTCGCCGGTTGCCTGGTCCTGCCGGCCTGGCAGACAGGGATCCAGGCGATCGCCTTGGCCCGGCCGAGCACGCGCGAAATCGCAAGGGAGTGGATCCGCGCGAACGTGCCGCGCGGCGCTTCAATCGCTAAGGAATCCTACACGCCGGATTTCCCCGAGGGGGAGTACCAGGTTCTCCACCGCCGCTTCGTGACCCGGCTGTCGCTGGAGGAGTTGCGGGGGTTCGACTACGTGCTGGTGGCGAGCGCGGCTTACGGTCGGTTCCACGATCCCGCGGCACTGACGCGCCCCCACCAGCGCCAGATGGCGGAGCGCTATGCCGAGATCTTCCGCTCGTGGGAGCTCGTGCGGGAGTGGAGTCCGTCGGAGACGCAGGATGGGCCGGTGATCCGGCTGTATCGGCCTCGGTAGGCGTAGACGGACACGGACCGACACGGACAAACACGGACTCCGGAACGAGGCGCGGCTGTCCGTGCTCGTCCGTGCGGGTCCGTGTTCGTCCGTGTGCTCCCGCTCTTACAGCTTGATCGCCTCCAGCTCGTCGATCTGCTCGCGGACGAGGTTGAAGCCGCCCTGCCAGAAGGCGCGGTCGGTGATGTCGATGCCCATCTCGCGCAGGATGACCTCCGGCCGCTCGGAGCCGCCGTAGGAGAGCAGCTTGAGATAGCCGGGCTTGAAGCTCTCGCCCTCCTCCTGGTAGCGCCGGTAGAGCGCCAGCACCAGGAGCTGCCCGAAGCTGTAGGCATAGCAGTAGAAAGGCGTGTGGTAGATGTGGGGGATGCTCAGCCACTCATAGCGGAACTCGGGCGAGACGTCCACGCTGTCGCCGAACTGCGTTCGCAGGTTGGCCATGTAGAGCTCGCAGAGCTCCTCGACGGAGACGCCGGAGCGGATGGCCTCGTGGGCCTGGCGCTCGAAGAGCACAAAGGAGGCCTGGCGCAGGACCGTGGCGTATACGTCGTCTACCGCCGCCGCCAGGATCTCGCGGCGGATCAGCGGATCGCGCTCCTCGCGCAGCAGCCGGTCGGTCATCAGCATCTCGCCGAACACCGAGGCGGTCTCGGCGAGCGGCAGCGAAGCGTGCTGGGTCAGGATGGAGTGGTGCTCGGCGAGCATGCTGTGCACCGCGTGGCCCAGCTCGTGGGCCAGGGTCGCCACATCGCGGACGCGGCCGGAGTAGTTGACCAGCACCCAGGGGGTGAGGCTGGGCAGGATCGTGGAGCAGAAGGCGCCGCCGCGCTTGCCCTTGCGGATCTCGCTGTTCAGGTGGCCGTTCGAGAAGACCCGCTTGGCCATGGCGGCGAACCGCGGATGGAACGCGTCGAAGGTCTCCAGGACCGAGCGCGCCGCCTGATCGTAGGGGACGTGGCGGTCCGACGGCGCGAGCGGAGCATAGAGGTCGTAGCGGCGCAGGCGGTCCAGCCCGAGCCAGCCGGCCTTGAGGCAGAAATAGCGCTGGAAGAGCGATGCATTCTCGCGCGTCGTCTCGAGCAGCGCATCGACCGCCGCGTCTGGCACGTCGTTGTCCGCGTTGCGCACGGCGATGGGGGAGGAGTAGCCGCGCAGGACCACGCTCTCGTCGTGCCAGTCGCGCACCCGGTTGATGTAGATCTGGCCGAGGACCGTCGCTTCGTCGGCGTAGACTCGGTACAGCTCCTGGTAGGCGGCGGACCGCAGGTCGGCGCGCGGCGAGAAGGCGTAGCCCATGAGGGCGTCACGGGTGAGCTTCTCGGTTGCGCCGTCCATCTGGAGCGTGAACTCCAGCCGGTTGGTGAGCATCGAGTAGAGCGTCAGGATCGCGCCGATGCCGTTGTCGTCCTTGACGTTGATGATCTGCTCGGACTTCTCGTCCAGGGTGTACGGCTTGAAGCGGCGCACGTCGGCCAGGTAATGGCGGAAGTCGTGCAGGGCCGGGTCCTGCGGCACGAGCGCCGCGGCTTCCTCATCCGACAGGCTCCGCCACCAGAGCGTGAAGAAGAGAATGCGGTTGGAGGCGCTGGTATTCGCCTGCTGCACCCGGTTGCGGAACGCGATGGCTTCCTGGTTGCGCGTGTCGGAGTAGAACCAGAGGGAGGCGTAGCCCGAGAGCGCGTGCGTCTGCAGGATGATCTGCTCGTAGTGGCGCAGCGCCTCCAGGAACTCTCCAGGGTCCATGTCGGGCCGCAGGCTCGCGCGGCGCTTCTCGAACGCGGCAGCGGAGGTCTCGATCTCGGCGAGCCGCTGGGCGATGACCGTCTCGCTCGGCTCCGGCAGAATCTCGGAAAGATCCCAACCGCCGAGCTCGTAGGTGGTGCTTTGTTCGGTGAGTACTGTCATGTCCATCTCGTTCCACAGAGGGAGTTGAGGGTCGCGCGGAAGGCCGGCGGCGCCGCCGGCCTTCCCAGTCAGCTCATTTTAGCCGAGGAGCCGGGACGATCACCGCCGCGACGGATTTTGTCCGGGCGAGCTCGTTGAACGCCGGAAGGTCCTTGTCCCAGATGCCGCGGAGCTTCGCCAGCTCGGCGTCGATCGCCGCCGTCAGCCGTTTCTTGATCTCTACCTGCTGGTCGGTGGGACGGTAGTCACCGCGCCCCACCGAGGCGGCGAGCGCGTTGAGCTTGTCGTTCAGCCGGATGGGGAAGTTGAGCGGATCCTGCGAGCTGCGGTTCTTGATCTGATAGAGGGCCTCCTCGACGGTGGTCATCTTCTTGTCGAGCTCCTTGGCCGCATCCAGCAGGTCGCCGTTGCCGTCCTGATCCTCCAGCCGCTCGCGCAAGCCGTCGAGCTGTGCCCGCACCTCGCGGATGCGGCGGATGGCGTCGTGGGTCTCGTTCAGCTTGTCGCGGATCTCCAGGAGGAACGTGCTCTGCGCCTCCAGGTCGGTGGGCGTGGCTTTCGACCGCGGATCGGCCAGGACGCGGACCGGCGCGGTCTTCACCGTCTCGGTCTTTCCCTCATCGAGGAGGGTGAGCCGGACCTGGTAGTCGCCGGGGACGACCGGAGGCTGGGGCGGGTTGCCGCTCCACATGATCAGCCCGGGGAACGAGACGCCCTGCTTGGAGCGCAGGTCCCAGACGAAGCGGTTGAGCCCCTTCTGGACGGTCGGCTTCTGCGTCTCCTCGTCATCCTCCTTCTTCTTCTTCCGCTCTTCCTCCTTCTCCTTTTCGCGCTTCGCCGGGTCCTTCTCCGGGTTGCCGACCTCGGGCTTCTGCGCCGGGTCCTGCGGCGCCTCGGCCTTCTCCTTTTCCCTGGCCTCGTCGGCTTCGGCCTTGTCGCGGGCGGCTTCCTCCTCGGCCTTCCCCTCGAACGTGCGGAGCACGGCGCCCTTCCGGTCGAGGATCTCGATCCTGGCGGTCTGGCCGGGACGGACGTCGGGGAGCCAGTAGTAGATCGCCGCGCCGTTCGGAGGGTTCTCCCCCTGGCCGCGCGGCGGCGTGCTGCCCCCGTCGTCGAAGGAGGAGCCGGTGGTGATGCGATAGGCCGGGGCCGGGTTGAAGAGCTGGACCCCCTTCGAGAAGTCGGCCGGGAGCTGGCGCAGCAGGTCGAGACCGTCGAGCACCCAGAAGCCGCGCCCCTGGGTGGCGGCGATCAGGTCCCCCTGCTTGATCGTCAGGTCGGTGACCGGGACGATCGGCAGGTTGAGCTGCAGCGGCTCCCACCGGCCGCCGTCATCCCAGGAGACGTACATCCCCTCTTCGGTGCCGGCGAAGAGCAGGCCGCGCCGCTCGGGGTCGGCACGGATCACCCGGGTGAAGTGCCGCGGGTCGATGCCGTTCGTGATGCGGGTCCAGGTCGCCCCGTAATCCGTGGTCTTGTAGAGATAGGGCCGCAGATCGTCCAGCTTGTAGCGGGTGGCCGCCACGTAGAGGCCGCCTTTGTCGTAGGGGCTCGCCTCGATGCTGTTGATCAGGGACCATTCCGGCAGGTCCGGCGGCGTGACCTTCTTCCAGGTCTTGCCGTTGTCCCGCGTGAGGTGGAGGAGCCCGTCGTCCGAGCCGGTCCAGATCACGCCCCGCTCCAGGGGGGACTCCGCCACCGCGAAGATCGTGCAGTAGTACTCGACGCTGGTGTTGTCCTTGGTGATGGGGCCGCCGGACGGTCCCAGCTTGCTCTTGTCGTTGCGCGTCAGGTCCGGGGAGATGGTCTCCCAGCTCTGCCCCTCGTTGGTCGACCGGAAGAGCCGGTTGCCCGCGGCGTAGAGCGTGTCCCCGTCGTGCGGCGAGAAGAGGATGGGGAAGTTCCACTGGAAGCGGGTCTCGAGATCGGCGGCGCCCCAACCCATGGGGTCGTCCGGCCAGGGGTTGACGTCCCGGAACTCTCTGGTGCGATGGTCCAGCCGGTTGACGAAGCCGCCGTACGAGCCGCCGTAGACGACGTCGGGATCGTCCGGATCGGCCACGATGTGCCCGCTCTCGCCGCCCGCGGTGATCTGCCAGTCGTTGAAGCCGATCCCCGAGTCGCTCGAGCGGCTGGAGATGCGCACGGCCGAGTTGTCCTGCTGCGCGCCGAGGATGCGGTAGGGGAAGCTGTTGTCCGTGGAGACCCGGTAGAACTGCGCGGTCGGCTGGCTGTTCTGGGGCGTCCAGGTGGCGCCGCCGTCGACCGACACGTTCACGCCGCCGTCGTTGGCCTCGATCATGCGCCGGGGATCTTCGGGCGCGATCCAGAGGTCGTGGTTGTCGCCGTGCGGCGTGCGGATCGTGGAGAAGGTGCGTCCCCCGTCCTTGGAGCGCTGGAACTGGACGTTGACGACGTAGACGACCTCCTCGTCCTTGGGATCGGCGTAGATCCGGGTGTAGTACCAGGCGCGCTGGCGCAGCGAGCGGTCCTCGTTGGTGCGGGTCCAGGTGGCGCCGCCGTCCCGCGAACGGAAGACGCCGCCGTCCTCGGCCTCGACGATGGAGTAGACGTTGTCGGGATTGCTCGGCGAGACGTCGATGCCGATGATGCCGAGGGTGCCCTTGGGCAGGCCGGGGTTTTTCGTCAGCTCGGTCCAGGTGTCGCCGCCATCGATGCTCTTCCAGAGGCTCGACCCCGCGCCGCCGCTCTCCAGGCTGTACGGCGTGCGCCGCACCCGCCAGAACGAGGCATACAGGATGCGCGGGTTGGTCGGGTCCATCGCGAGGTCGACCGCACCCGCGTCGCGGTTGACGAAGTGGATGCGCTCCCAGGTGGCGCCGCCGTTCTTCGAGCGATAGATGCCGCGCATGTCGTTGGGGCCGAAGAGGTGGCCGAGGACCGCGGCGTAGACCAGATCCGGGTTCTTCGGGTGGATTCGGATGCGCGGGATGTGCCGCGAATCCTCCAGGCCAACGTGCTTCCAGGTCCGACCGGCGTCGGTCGACTTCCACATGCCGTTGCCCTGCGACACGTTGCCGCGGACGGTCTCTTCGCCGCCGCCGACGTAGATCACGTTCGGATCCCAGGAGGAGACCGCGACGGCGCCGATCGAGCCGCCGAAGAAGCTGTCCGACACGCTCTTCCAGGTGCCGCCCCCGTCCGTCGTCTTCCAGACGCCGCCGCCGGTCGCGCCGAAGTAGTAGGTGCCCGGGTCGCCCGGGATCCCGGCCACCGCCGCGGACCGGCCGCCGCGATAGGGACCGACCTCGCGCCAGCGGTACGCCTTCCAGAGCTCGGTATCGAGGGTTGAAGAGGCGCGCTCCGTCTTTTTCGCCGCCGGAGCGGCCGCGAGATCCGCGGCTCCAGGCAGCGCGAGAAGCAGCGCCAGAGGGAACGCCAGTCTGCGCGAAAGGATCATGAAGGCTCCATCGAAAGTTGACCAGAAACGCGAACGGCCTGCCGGAGCAGGCCGCCGCGTGGGACCCTCTCACCCCTCCTGCGGGAAGGGAATGTCGCGGATGCGACTGGACCAGCCAGAAGACTACGGGTAATCGTCGAGCTTCTCCAGCGGCAGGCCGCAGGGATAGAAGAGGTTGAACACCGGCTGCTCGATGATTTCGGCATAGTGGAGAAGCAGGGGGCCGTACTCCTCGATCCCGGACTCGCCGGCCTCGATCTGCTCGTACTCTTCCTTGGAGATTTCGAGCTGCTCGGCCATCTGGTCGACCGTCTTCTGCCGCCGCTCGCGGTGCTTGCGGATCAGCTCGCCGGCCTGGCCGGCCTTGGTGTCCGCCGACTTGCCGCTCTCGGCCAGCAGGCGGGACGTGGGGGTTTCGAGCTTGATCGCGATCTTGGCGAGCAGAGGACCCCACTTCTCGGCCGGAGATCCTCCGCCTTCGAGCTCGCTGTATTTCTCTTGGGATACGCTCAGCCGGGAGGCAGTATCTTCCGGCGAGAGTTTCTTGCGCTCCCTTTCCTTTTTCAGAACATCTCCGAGTTTCACGGTCTCCTCCTTGTTTCGTAGTTACGGCCCGCGGCGCGGAAAAGCGGAGGCCTTCAAGGCGGACCCGGGGCCGAGACGCCTGCCAATGGTCCGGGGATGCTAGCACAGCGCGCGGGATCGCTCTAGCAGCTTCAGGCCGGCAAGGGGAGGTGTCCCACTTTCACACCCGTGGGGTACTGTGTTGTACGGAATGAGCCTCTTTAGCCAATCTACCGATGGAATCCTCTCCGCGGTCGGCCAGACGCCGCTCGTCGCCTTGCGGCAGATCTACCCGGAGATCCCGTTTCAACTGTATGCGAAGCTGGAATCCCTCAACCCGGGGGGGAGCATCAAGGACCGCCCGGCGCGCGAGATCCTGCACGAGGCGATGCGTCGCGGAGAGGTCGATCGCGGCACGGTGATCATCGAGTCGAGCTCCGGCAACATGGGGATCGGCCTGGCGCAGGCCTGCGCCTACTACGGCCTGCGCTTCATCTGCGTCGTGGACGTCAAGACCTCGCGGCAGAACCGCGAGCTCCTGGAGATCTACGGAGCCGAGATCGACTGCGTCCAGGAGCCGGACCCGGAGACGGGGGAGCTGCTGCCAGCCCGCCTGCGGCGCGTCCGGGAGCGGATGGCGGAGATCGGTGACGCGTTCTGGCCCAACCAGTACGCCAATGAGCACAACTCTGGCGCGCACTTCCGCACCACGATGCAGGAAGTCGCGACGGCGCTCGACCACAAGCTCGATTTCCTTCTGTGCGCCGCGAGCACGTGCGGAACCGTGCGGGGTTGCGGAGAGTACGTCCGCGAGCACGGGATGGCGACCCGAGTCATCGCGGTCGATTCGGTGGGAAGCCTCATCTTCTCGGATCAGAAGGGTCCGCGCTATCTTCCGGGTATGGGAGCTGGGCTGCGCCCGCCTCTCTGCGACCTTCGTTTTATCGATGAGCACGTTCTGGTTTCTGATCTCGAGTGCGTTCTCGCGTGCCGGCGTCTCGTCCGCAGCGAGGGAATTCTCGCCGGGGCCTCGTCCGGCGGCTTGATCGCCGCCGTGGGCAAGGTCCGGGATCGGATCCCCGAGGGCTCCACCTGCGTTGTCATCCTGCCCGACCGGGGTGAACGCTATATCGACACGGTCTACTCCGATGCCTGGGTGCGGGACCACTTTGGTGACGTCCCCGATCTCTGGCCGGAGAAGAAGGGAATCTTGTAGATGAAGCCCAGCGACCTTTTGATTCTTCGCGGCGCCGAGGTGGAAGCGTTGTTGGCGGGCCGCGAGCTCGAGCTGATGGAGGTGGTGGGCCGGGCCTACCTCGCCCACGGCCGCGGCGAAAGCTCACTGCCGCACTCCACCTTCCTGCGCTTTCCGAACGACGATCTGAACCGGATCATCGCCCTGCCCGCGTATCTGGGAGATGGATTCGGTGTGGCCGGCATGAAGTGGATCGCCTCGTTTCCGGGCAACGTCCGGAAGGGGTTCGCCCGCGCGTCCGCCGTGCTGATCCTGAACAGCGCTACCACGGGCCTGCCCGAGGCGATCCTCGAAAGCTCCCTGATCAGCGCCCGCCGGACCGCCGCGAGCGCGGCTCTCGCGGCCCGCGAGCTGCGCCACGGCCGCGCGACGCCCTCCGCCGGTCTGATCGGCACGGGCGTGATCAATTTCGAGACCGCCCGCTTCCTCATCCGCGCTCTGCCCGACCTGGCCCGGTTCGTGGTCTACGACCTGGACATGGAGCGCGCGGGATCGTTCGCGGCGAGCCTCGCGGAAACGCTGCGCAGCGTCCGCGACGTCGAGGTCCGGGTGGCGGACGACCCGCGCGAGATCCTCCGCGGGCATCCGGTGGTCGCCTATGCCACGACGGCGGTGAAGCCGCACGTGTCGGACCTTTCGGAGTGCCCGCCCGGCGCGACGATCCTCCACACCTCGCTGCGCGACCTCACGCCCGAGGTGATCCTCGCCCACGACAACGTGGTGGACGACGTGGACCACGTGCTGCGGGCGCAGACGTCGGTCCATCTGGCCGAGCAACAGGCAGGGAACCGCGACTTCATCCGGTGCACTCTGGCCGACGTGCTCGCGGGGACCGCGCCGCCGAAGCGCGACGAGAGCCTGCTGACCATCTTCAGCCCCTTCGGCCTGGGCGTGCTCGACCTCGCGGTCGGCCAGCTCGCGCGGGAGCGGGCCCTGGAGACGGGGCTGGGGACGGTGATCGAGAGCTTCCTGTAAGCGGGGCCCCTACCGCTTCCGCGCCGTCGACAAATTCTTCAGCGCGTCGATCGGCCGGCGGTCGGGGCTCATCAGCTTGATCGCGCGGCGGAAGTAGCTCTCGGCGTCCTCGTAGAAGCCGGTCTCCCGGCTGATCTCGCCGGCGTAATAAGCCGCCAGGCCGCAGCTCGGGTCGCGCCGCAGGGTCTCCTGCAGGTCCTTGATCGACTGGTTGGCGAAGCCCGAGGAGACGAGGAACCGGCAGTACGCCATCTCGGCCGCGTACAGGCCGTTCTGCGGGTCGCAGTCGGCGGCGAACTCCAGCAACACGACCGCATCCTTGTACTTGCCCTGCTCCATGAGGGCCCGCCCCTTCTTGAACTGGGCCTCGGAGTCGAGCAGGTCGGTCTTGATCCCACCGAAGGCGGTCGGCTTCTTCGCCTGCTCTTCGCGCAGCGTGCGGCGCCGGAAGAGGAGCGTGTTGCGCTGCTCGGTGTCGGAGAGCTCGGCGAAAGCGCGGGCGCCGGCCAGGAAGAGGTCGCGCGCCCGGTCCTCCAGGGCCTTCAGGTCGGGATGATCCAGCGTCCAGGGCGCGAAGCGGCGGGAGAGCTCCAAGAACCTCTCCTCGATGGCGCCGGGCGTCGCGGTCTCGGGCAGGCCGAGCAGGTCGAAGGCGTCCTGCCGGCGATAGGTGAGGAACGCCTGCATGATCTCGTTGCGCCGCCGTTCGACGTCCGCCGCCGAGACCTGAGGCGCGGCAGGGGCCGCCGGAGCTTCCGCCGGCGGCGGTGGTGCCGCCGGTGCCGGCGCCGCGGGAGCCGATGCGGGGGCGACGGGCCGGAAGCTCCCCGTGGCCGAGAGGGCCGGCGGCATCGCATCCTTGGGCAGGGTGTCCGCGGGGACGACCACGCCGAGGATCGACAGCGCATAGAGGAGGCGGGTGATCTCGTCGACCGGCAACCCGGTGCTCTCGGCGAGCTCGCCCATGCGGCGGCCGGGCCGGATCGCCTCGGTGAGCTGCGCCTGCCGCTGGCTGAGGCGGATGTCCTCCAGCGGGAAGAACGGAGCCGGGTGCAGGGCCAGCTTCTTGCCCACGAGAGAGGCGACCGACATGTCCACCTCGTCCTGCGGAACCAGCTTGGTCACGCCGGTGAGGATGAGCTGCGGCACCTTGACCTTGAGCGACATCTCGTTGCGCAGCTCGTCCTCGGCGATGCGGAACTCCCCTTCGCGCCAGGTGAACATGTCGAGGAGCTTCTTGGCGAGGTTCTGCTGCAGGATCTTGAACAGCTCGACCGCGTTGATGAGACCGCTCTCGAGAAGGATCTCGCCGAGCGGAACCCCGCGGGACGCCGACCGGGCGAGGCCGGCGGTGAAGTCCTCCTCGCTCAGCTTCCCCTCTAGGACCATGTAGCGCCCGAGGGTCTCGTGGACGAGGTTCGAGCGGCAGTCGACCGGCAATCCCTCTTCCAGGACGATCTTTTTCCAGACCTGCCGGCGCCGGATCTCCAGCACCGTGGTCTTCTTCTGGGCGGCGAGAGCGCAGAGCAGCGGCGAGAAGGGAATTTCCTGAAGGCTCCCCTCGCGCCGGCTGGCAATGTCCTCGAGCTGCTGGGGCGTCGGGATCACCGGAACCTCGCTGATTGAATGACCGAAAGAAACGTTGTTGCGAGGGTATCCGGAGCGCGGGAGCGTGTCAATGAAGGACGCCGGAGCGTTATACAGTAGACCTCATGGACTTCCTCTTCGACGGCCCCGACGACGCCCCCCGCGTGGTGCTGGCCCATGGCGCCGGCGCTCCGATGGATTCCCCGTCCCTGGAGACGCTGGCCAAGGGACTGGCCGCCGAGGGGCTACGCGTGGCCCGCTTCGAGTTCCCCTATATGCGGGCCCGGCGCACCGAGGGGAAGCGGCGTCCGCCCGACCGCGAGCCGGTCCTCCTCGACACCTGGCGCGAAGCCGTCGCCGAGCTCGGCGGAGACGGGCCGCTGGTGATCGGCGGCAAATCGATGGGCGGCCGGATGGCCAGCCGGATCGCCGACGAGGTCGGCGCGCGCGGGCTCGTCTGCCTCGGCTACCCCTTCCATCCCCCCGGCAAGCCCGAGCGGACGCGCACCGCCCATCTGGAGCACCTGCGCACGCCGACCCTGATTGTGCAGGGGACCCGCGACCCCTTCGGAACCCCCGAGGACGTCGCCGGCTACTCGCTGTCGCCGGCGATCCGCATCGTCTGGCTCGAGGACGGCGACCACTCGTTCGTGCCGCGGGCCGCGTCCGGGCGGACCGAGCGGCAGAACCTGCGTGAGGCGGTGGAGGCTGTGGCGGGGTTCGTGAAGTCCCTTGTCCCCTGAAATCAAATGACGGGCCAACTTGCGGCATTGGGAGCCGCCGCCCTGTGGGCCTGCACCGCGCTCGCCATCGAGGGGGCGGCGCGCCGCATCGGCTCGCTGACCGTGAACCTCGTCCGCCTGGTCTTCGCCTTCGGCTTCCTCTCCCTGGCGGGCTGGCTCTTCCGCGGGCACCCCCTGCCGCTCGACGCCACGCGCCACGCCTGGATCTGGCTGAGCGTCTCGGGCCTGGTCGGCTTCACCTTCGGAGACCTCTGTCTCTACCGCTCCTACCTGCTCCTCGGCCCGCGTCTCTCGACACTGATGATGTCGCTGGTGCCGCCGCTCGCCGCCCTGGCCGGCTGGCTCGCCCTGGGTGAGACGCTGACGCCCCGCGACTTCCTGGGGATGACGCTGACGGTCGTCGGCGTCGGCTGGGCCGTCCTGGAACGGAAGCGACCGGCGGGGGAGGGGAGCCCGCCGTCCGGACACGTCACGCCCGCCGGGATCGCCCTGGGGTTCGGCGGCGCGATCGGCCAGGCGGTCGGGCTCATCCTCAGCAAGATCGGCATGGGCACCTACCACGCCGTGGCCGCCACGCAGGTGCGGGTGCTCGCGGGCCTCGCCGGCTATACGCTCCTCTTCTTCGCCCTCCGCTGGTGGCCGAACGTCCGTCGGGGCGTGCGCGACCGCACGGCCCTGGGGTACGCGGCACTGGGCGCCTTCTTCGGCCCCTGCGTCGCCGTGACCCTCTCGCTCATCGCGATCCGCTCGACGGTCGCGGGCGTGGCCGCCAGCATCATGGCGCTGACCCCGGTGCTGATCATCCCGCTGGTCGTCCTGCTGCGCGGCGAGCGGGTGGGGATCGGCGGCCTGACGGGCGCGGTGGTGGCGGTGTCGGGTGTGGCGCTGCTGTTTCTGTGAGGGCTACTCCACCACCGCCGCCCGCCGCCCCAAGATCTCGATCTCCCGAATCTCCACGCCCGCGATCCGCCGCTTCGCGAGCAGCGGCGCCATGGCGATCTGGCCGCGCAGAGCCTCCTCCTGCTCCGGCTCGACGACGATCAGGTCGGGGTTGTCCAGCAGGAACGGCAGATAGAAACGGGCCGGGTCGTTCCCAGGGAAGAGCACCACGATGCTGCCGTCCCCCGGCAGACTGCGGCGGATCTCCCGGGCTCGGGCCAGCGCTTGGCGGAGAGCCGGGTCCGCCGCGCGCGGGGGCTGCTTGCGGAGCGCCCCCTCCAGGGGAGTGACCAGGAGCCAAGAGCCGGGAGCGCCCGGCAGACGGGTCCGGAAGACCGCGTAGTCGGGCTCGATGACACCTACCGGCTCGATCTCCAGGAACGCCGCCCAGGGCTCCAGCCAGGCGGCGGGGACGAACTTGACCCTTTTGGAGAGCGCGTTGCTCAACCGGGAGAGCGTGCGGTGGCGTCCGCCGCCGTCCGACGCATCCTCATAGAGGAAGAGCGCGGTGTGGTCGGCCGCCACCCGGGCTGGATCGAGCCGCTCCGGACGCGGCGCAGCCGCCCAGGCCTCGCGGGCGCGCCACGCCCGGCGCAGGTTGGTGAACCCGGGGAGGTCCGCCGGCGGGAACGTCTCGACGGTGATCCCGGACGGCCGCAACACCGGGCTCCCGGACGGCCGGGCGGTCATCGCCGCGTGCAGGTAGACCGGAGGCAAGGGCCAGAGGCCGGCCCAGGACGGATCGTTCCCCTCGCCCGGAAGCGGCAGCGCGGAGCCGGCGATCAGCAGGCCCGCGGCCGTGACGAAGGCCGGCCGTGCCCGCAGGCGGCCCAGGCCGTCGGCGATGAAGAGGCCTGCCGGCCAGGACAGATAGACCAGGAAGCGCTTGGCGTCGAAGCCGTAGAAGACGGCAAAGAAGAGCGCCAGGACCGCCAGGAGCGTCAACCAGAAGAACCGGCCGTCATCGCGCCGCGCAGCCCGGATCCCCAGCACCAAGCCCGCCCCGAGGAGGAGCACGCCCGGGAGCCCAAGCAGAGAGACGAGGCTGTAGAGATAGAAGAAGACCGAGTCGGTGCCCGGCTCGATCAGATCCCACTGCCGTGCCGCGATGTGCCCGACCGAGCCGAACACCCCGAGACGGAGGGCGATCCAGAGCCCCTGGAGAGCGGAGAACAGGAGAGCGCCCGCCCAGAGCCTGCCGGAGCGCAGGTCCCCCCGGCGGTGGAGCAGGACGGTCAATGCCGCTGGCACCAGCGCCAGCAGGCCCGCCGCCTGGGTCAGGGCGCTCAGGCCTCCGAGGAACCCACTCGCCGGGTACCGGCGCCGGACGAACGCGCGGCCGGCGAGAAAGAGCAGGCACGAGGCCGGGACGTCGGCCATCACCTGGAGCGACATGCCGTGCAGCGAGTGGCTCAGCAGGAGAGCCACGGAGACCGCGAAGGCGGCGCTGCGCGGCCCCTGCCGAGCGGCCAGCCCATAGAAGGCGAGGACCGTCGCATGGAAGAGGACCTGGAGAGCGACCGGGAGCCAGGGCAGCGCGCCGAGGCGGTCGAGGAGGGCGATGGCCAGCGGCAGCAGCGGCGAACGGCCGGGATCGCGCACGTCGTGCCCCGCCAGGCGCAGGCCGGCCGCGATCCACTCCGGGGAGTCGCCATCCATGAACGGGTAGTCCAGGTTGAGGTCGGGATAGACCAGTGCCGGGGCGAGCAGCGCCAGGTGGAGGAGGCAGAGGCCGAGCAGGATCAGGCCGAGGCGGTCACGGTGGAACGGGATGGGCTCCGGGGAGGTCGGCATCGTGCTTGCTTGGAAGGAAGGCATGGACGTCGAGCCCCGCAGGCCTATTGTGCCCATTGTGCCCGCCGCGGCCCCTCCGAGGGTCTCCTTGCCCGATCCGCAACGTCCGGGCTGGCGAACGGCCGACATTCTACGCGCCGCCGCGCTCGTGTTCGGGCTTTGGCTCGCCCTGCGGCTCCTCTGGGTCGCCTACCCGCTGCTGTTCACCGCGTTCCTCGGGCTCCTGTTCGGGCTCGCGGTCGCTCAGGGCGCCGATCTGCTGCAGCGGTTCCGCATCCCTCGTGGCATCGGGGCGACCCTCGTCGTCCTCAGCTTCGTGGGGCTCCTGGTCGGGCTCGGCTTCTGGGCGGGACCGACTTTGCGTGAGCAGCTCACGGAGATGCGCACCGCCGTGCCGCAGGCGATCGACAAGATCGAAGGCTGGCTCGGCCGTCACCAGGACGGGCTGATCGGCCAGATGCTGCCGATGGAGCCCGATCGCCCGGCTGCCCCGTCCACCGGGGCTCCGGTGCCGCCGGCGGGCCAGATCGCGAGCCTGCCGGATAGCCTCTCGGGCCAGCTCGGAGCCATCACGCGGTATCTCTTCTCGTTCCTGTCGTCGACCGTGGCGGTGATCACGGGAATCCTGCTCATCCTGTTCACGGCCCTCTACTTCGGCGCTGCTCCGGACCTCTACTACCGGGGCGTCCTGCACCTGATCCCGAAGCAGGCCCGGCCGCGCGGCGCGCAGGTGCTCGGGGCGATCGGAATGACCTTACGCAACTGGCTGCGCGCCCAGCTCCTCGCCATGGCGGTCATCGGCGTGGTGACCTCTCTGGGGCTCTGGGCGTTGGACGTCAAGGCGGCGTTCGCCCTCGGCCTCATCGCCGGGCTGCTGGAGTTCATCCCTCTGCTGGGGCCTTTTCTGAGCGCCATCCCCGCCGTGGCCATGGCATTTCTCGACTCGCCGCAGAAGGCCCTCTTCGTGGTCCTCCTGTACGTCGGGATCCAGTTCCTGGAGAACCACCTCCTGATCCCCATGGTCATGCAGGAGGGGGTCGACCTGCCGCCGATCCTCACCCTGATCGGCCTGGCTCTGATGAGCGTCGTCTTCGGCTTCCTGGGAACGCTGGTCGCCGTCCCCCTGCTCGCCGCGATCATGACCGCGGTCAAGCTGCTGTATGTCGAAGATGTGGTGGGAGATCAGGTGACGACGGTTCTGGATACCTGAGCTGGCAAGGACACCAAGGACACCAAGGACAGCAAGGCTGGTTTCCTCTCCGTCCTTGGAGTCCTTGCCGTCCTTTTCACTTCTCATCCTGCCGTCACTGATTGACGATCCGGCTCCACGCGGCCTTGCTCGCCAGGGTTTTGGGACGCACCTGGAAGATCTTCGTGGGGGGGACGGTGACGCCCCGGTGCGTGTAGCCCGCCGTCTTGATCACAGGAAACGCCTTCTTCTGGTTGGCGGTGAGCTGCGCCGTGTTCGAGGACTTCGCTTCCAGGATGATTTTCGTCTGGTTGCTGGTCGTCACGACGAAGTCGAGCCTGGTGACGACCCGCTCTCCGTTCACCTGCACGATCGCGCTGACTTCCCGTACATAGCTCAGGATTTTCCCTGACCTTTTCGCCGCGGCGAGCTTCCGCGCGACCTGCCCTTCGAACCTCTTTCCCTGGACGTGGATCGGGAGGCGTGCCAGGCCGTCGGGGTCGATCTGGTCGACCGGGTCGTTGGCTACGTAGGCGTAGAGACGGCCTGCGAGGAAGAACGCGCCCGGCCCCAGGTCGGGTTGGGTCAGCCGCCGTGTGTCGAGCATCTCGTCGAGAATCGGATCGGCGCTGATCCACTGCCCCTGCCGCGGGTCATAGAAGCGGAAACCGAAGTCGGAGAGGCCGGTCGACGCGTCGAGCTCCCTGCCGGTGAACAGGTAGGGGATGCTCTGCGTGGCGGTGCGCTCGTCGGCCCAGATCTCGCCCGACGGGAAGTACTCCAGATGCTGGAAGACGGCGCCGGACGCGTCGGTGACGAAGTGGGTCGAGCCGAGGTGGTCCGCCTGGTAGAAATACGGGGTTTCCGCCGGCGGATTGGAGGCCGGCGAGACCTTGGTGGCGAGGCGGACGCCGTCGGCGAAGACGTGCTTGCTGGTGATCGTGCCGTTGCGGACGGTGAACCACGGGTTGACGTAGATCGTCTCACCGCCCTGGCCCGCCTTGTTGGTGCGCAGACCGTCGGCGCCGTAGAGGAAGCGGGTGGTGCGGCCGTTGTCGGCCACCGAGGCGAGCCGGTTCTCCTCGTCCCAGGTGAGGGTGCGCCGCGTGCCGTTGCCGTCTTCGGTCCAGCCGAGCTGGTTGCCGTCGAGGTCGTATTGGAAGGTCCGGCTGCCGACGCGGGACGGCGCGTGCGGCGGCCGGCTGCCGTAGGCGTAGGCCCAGTCGTAGCTGGTCTTGGTCTCGGTCCGGGTGCTGCCGCCGTTGCCGGTCTGGTGGAGCTGGTCCTTCGCGACGGTGTCGCCGGCCTCGTCGTAGGCGAGAGTCAGGCTGTAGCTGGAGGTCTCGTTGGGCGCGGTCTGATAGGTCCCCTGGGCCGCCACGAGCTGCGCCAGGCCGTCGTACTGGAACGTCTGGCTCGTGGGGCCGCCGGAGAGCGACGGGGAGGGCACCGGCACGTCGTTGCGGAGCGCGAGCAGCGTCCCCGTGAGGTCGTACTGGTAGCCGAGGTTCTGCAGGGAGCGCCCCGCCCCGGTGGTCTGGAGCTGCAACAGGTTGCGCGACTGCGGATCGTAGGCGTAACGGGTCTCGTTGCCGTTGCCGAGGACCATCCGCGCGCGGTCGCCGAATTCGTCGTAGCCGAGGTGGCTCAGGTAGGCGAAACGGACCCCCTGGAACGTCCCGGCCGCGGACTGGACGAAGCCGCCGGCGTCGAAGCCGTAGGTGAGGGTCTCGCCGTCGGGATAGACGACCGAGAGGAGCCGGCCGAAGCTGTCGAGCTGGAAGCTCGTGGTGTAGGGCCCCTTAGGGGTCGCGCCGTTGAGCGCCGTGGCGGTCTTGACCGTCTGCACGAGCTCGCCGAGCTTGCCGTAGGAGCGCTCCTCGACGCCGGACGCGTCGGTCACGGTGGCGATCCGGTTGGCGCGGTTGGCCGGCGCGCCGGGGGCACCGTAGGTGAAGACCGTGTCCGGCGAGAGCGGATAGTCGATGCGGTCGATGCGGTCGAAGGTGTAGAGGTAGCGGATCTGCCGGCCGGCCGCCGCCAGGTTGGCGGTGATCCGGGCGCCGAGGTTGCCCGCCGGATCGTAGCGGGATTCGGTCCGCCCCAGGTCCGGGCTGTCGAGGGTGACGTTGCGGCCGAGGGTGTCGTACTCCAGCCCGGTGGCGTTGCCCAGCGGGTCGGTCACCGCCGTGAGCTGGGAGAGCGCGTCGTAGGCGTAGCGGGTGATCAGGGACTTGCGGACGCCGCCGATCGTATTGCTCTGCTCGACGCCTAACGTGTCGCCCTGGACCCGCAGGTAGAAGCGCGTGGAGCGCCCTTCGGCGTCGGTGCGGACGGTGAGCAGCCGCGGGGTGCCGTCGAGCGTGCCGAACCCATAGTCGACGCGGGTGACGGCGCCGTCGGGGAAGGTGACGGTGCGCACCCGGTCGAGGACGTCGTAGCCCGTGGCGGTCGGGTTCTTGGCCGGGACGTCCACGAGCTGGTCCGCCGGGCTGGAGTCGAACACGGGCTGCCCTGTGGAGGCGACGCGGCCGCGGGCGTCGAAGTCGATGCGGCCGGAGACGCGCATGCCGGTGCGGCCCGTGGTGCCGGTGCCGAGGTCGAGCTCGGCGTCCTCCTTGGTCTGGATCGCCCGTTCGAGGGAGTCGATGAAGACCGACGAGTCGATCATCGGATCGCTGGTGCGGGTCACGTCCTTGTGGTGGACCACGGCCCAGGAGACGGGAGCGCCGGGGCCGTACGCGAAGGCGAGGGTGGGGGAGGCGTCGCTGTCATAGGGGCCGACGACCTGGATCAACCGGCCGAAGGTGTCGTAGGAGCGGCGGATGGAGTTGCCGTTCTCGTCGGCGGTCTCGGCCAGGGCGCCGTACTTGAGGTCGTAGACGGTGCGGGTGACGTAGCCGAAGGAGTCGCGGACCTCGGCAGGATAGGTCTGCACGGTCCCGTCCCAGGTGAAGGTCCGGGTGTAGCTCACGGGATCGATGGACGAGGCGAGGTTGCCCAGCGCGTCGTAGGTGTAGGTCCAGACGGCGTTCCGGTTGCCGGTGTAGGCGGAGCCGTCCTGCGGATCGCGTCCGCCGGCCAGGGTCTGCTCCAGGCGCTCCAGGTCGCCCTGGGAGTTGAACGTCCCCTGCCGGGCGCGCAGCAGGTTGCCGGCGCCGTCGCGGACCGTGAGGCTCCGCGGCCGGGTCAGCCAGGTCGCGTCGTCGATCAGGTAGTCGATCGAGGTGACCAGGTTGTCCGCCGGGCCCACGTCCCCGAAATCGGTGGCGCTCACGACGTTGCCCCGGTCGTCATACTCGTAGCTCGCGGCGGTCGACTTGGGCGGGTTGGCTTCCGTCGTCGTGGTGCCCTCGTAGAAGGCGGTGGCCTCGCCCACCAGGGCGGGGAAGCGGGAGGCGGCGGCGACCGGGCGCTCTTCGTAGCGGAAAGCCTTGACCCGGAAGAGGTTCCCTTGCGCATCGGCCACCGCCTCGCGGACCGGCAGGAAGCGGCTGTAGAAGTCCTGGTTCGCGTACGAGCGGTCGATCGTCGAGCCGTCGGGCAGGGTCGTGCGGACGCGGGCGTAGCCGTAGCCTTCGCGCTCGGAGCGGTCGTAGAAGGCGTCGTCGAAGTAGTCGAATTCTGTCTTGTAGGTGTGGCCGCGGCCGTCGTCCACCACTGTCGACGCCAGCACCCACTGGCTGGCGGGCATGTCGATGCGGTGGCCGTCCGCGGCCTGGCCGACGTGGTTGCCCTGGCGCCGGTAGGCGAGGGTGACGGTGCTGCCGAGCGGGCGTTGGACGGTGGCCAGGAGGTTGGCCTGGGCGGCCAGGTTGGGCTTGACGTAGACCGTGCGGTCGCTCCCTTTGAGGACGCGGTCGACGAGCCCGTCGCCGTCGAAGTCGTCGAGAGAGACCTCACCGCCGGAGAATTCGAAGGGAGGCGAGCCGGTGGCGCCGTAGGCGGTCGACGACTGGGCCGAGAACTCGAACTGCATGCCGAAGCCGAGGAGCGGGGTGCAGAGGGGGGCTCCCAGCGAGGGGTTCTGCTGCACGTCGCCCGTCGAGCGGAGGGCGTCGAGGCATTGGAAAAGGGGCGCGGCAAGCGCCAAGGACGGCCAGGCGGGATCGTCCCAGGTCTGCTCGTCCCCCCAGCGGTCGCCGGAGTTGAGCTTGACCCGGAAGCCGCCGTGCTCGTCGCGGGCCAGGTGGTCGGGGAGGCCGTCGCCGTTGACGTCCGCCAGGTCGACCAGGGTGCGCGCGAGCGAGGTGCCGGTGCTGAATCCGAAGGGGCCGAACGCGGCACCCGCGTTGGCCACGGAGGTGCTGCCGTGGCGCAGCACGTCGAAGGAGCCGTAGACCGTCAGGTCGGCGAGGAACGCGGTGCCGAGCCCCACGTCGTCGTGGCAGACCGGGCTCTTGTGCCACGCGGGGAGCGTCCACTCTTCCGCGGCGCCGAAGCGGCTGCCGAGGTTGAGCCATACCTGGACCGTGCCCGCCTCCGGATGCATCGCCACCCGGTCGGGGAGGCCGTCGCCGTTGACGTCGAGCAGGTCGGTGGTGGTCTGCGAGTAGGTCAGGGAGCTGCCGATCGACGGCAGGACGGCGGACACCGCCGTGGTCTCCCCCTGGCCGTTCTTGCGCGGCACGTTGATGCTGAGCCCGACGTTGAGCCCGAAGGTGGCGTCGGCGGTCTGGCGGACCGGCGAGGCGAGGCCGGGGAAGGCGCGGCGGGTGAAGCCGCCCCGGCCGTCGCCGATCCCCACGGCGCCGTCCACTCCCGGGTCGGCGTCGGTGAGGGCCGCGCAGCCGGCCACGCCGGCCACCGTGGCCGACAGGTCCGCGCGGCCCTCCACCTGGTCGGGAACCTGGTCGCCGTTCAGGTCGAGGAGGTCGAGCTGCGTGGCGCTCGCGCCGCAGCTCAGCGCGACCCCGGCGCCGATTGGGCTGGCGCCGGCGGAGACGTCCACCCCCGCCGTCGCGCTGATCGTCGAGCGCACCAGGCCGTTCGCCCCCGCGGCCGCCGCGAGGTCGCCGGCCGCATCGCCGCCCCGGCGCGAGGGCTTGAACCCGTCGGCCGAGATGTAGAGGTCGAAGCCCGCCGCCGTCCAGACGGGCTCGGTGGAGCCGTCCTTTGCTGGCTGCGGCCGGGCGGCGACCCAGTCGGGGAGGTCGCCGCGGCTCGCCGGCGCGCGGAGGCCCTGCTCGTGGAACGGCACCTCGCCGTTCCATTCTCCGTAGTACCAGCCGTGGTAGCCGCCCGGGAGGAGCCGCCCCCCGGTGGGAGGAAAGCCGTCGAGGCGGAAGTCGTCGCGGGCGTCGAAGACGAAGCGACGCGCCCCCGAGGCGTCGAGCTCGTCCTGCCGGCCGGTCACGTCCTGGAGACCCATGGACCGCTGATCCGGAGCCACCGCCGCGGTGTAGGCCACGCGGGGAGCCCAGAGCAGGGCGTCTCTGTCCGTCCGCCGGATCGAGTCGGCGAGGAAGTAGAGGCGGTCGCCGGCGGCGACGGTGAAGGTCAGACCGTCGCCGCAGGTGCCGCCGCCGGCCGGCGTGCAGGCCGAGCGGTCGTCCGCGGCGATCGTCCGGCGCCAGATCCGGCCGCCGTTGTGATGGATCTCGACGGTGACGCCGTCGCGCCCCGGCTGCCGGTCCTTCCGCTCCACGGCGCCGGTGAGCCGCACGGTTCCGGCGAAGGGGAGGACCAGCATGCGGAGCGGATCGCTCCGCCGGAAGTGGCGCAGCACGTCCCGCCGCTCGTTGGGGATCGCCAGGTCGAAGCCGCCGCCGGCGGACGCGGCGAAGGGGGCGGTGCCGGCCTGGAAGGCGGTGCCGGAATTGAACAGGACCGTGCCGTCGCCGATCAGGTCCGGGAAGCCGTCGCCGTTGACGTCGGCCACCGCCCGGTCGTCGTTGGCGTGGTTCCACGACCAGTTGACGCCGAGGATGCCCTGCTCCTCCGCGAGGTGCAGGCCGGCGCCGTAATCGAAGAACCACTGGTCGGTGTTCTCCAGCGTGGTCGTCCCGGGAAACGTGCCGGTGCCGGCGAAGCCGCCGCCGCCCGCGTCCGGGCTGAAGCCGTTGTAGCTCACCGTGCCGTCGCCCGCGAGGCGGTCCGGCAGGCCGTCGCCGTTGACGTCGAGGAACTGGTTGTTCACGGTGGAGGAGCCGCCGCCGCTGCCGGTCTGCGGACCGGCATGGTCCACGCACAGCTCGTCGCCGACGCCGATGAAGGAGTGCGCGCCCCCCGAAAAGGTCTCCGTCTCCTTCTCGCTCACCGAGGCTGCGAGGTCGCCCCAGTCGACCCAGGAGCCGAAGCCGGCGGTGCCGTGGAGGTAGGAGAACGTGTGACGGTAGAGCTCGGCCGTGTCGTCCTCGCCGGTCACCGCGATGGAGTGCAGGAGGCTCTTGCCGAAATCCCCGGTCGCGTAGTCGAACAGGTAGCGCCGCACCAGCGCGTCCCCGGCCAGCACGTCCACCCGGTCCAGCCGGCGGCGGGTGTAGGTCTTGAACCCGGACCGCCCCGAGGACGTCCGGTCCGGCCGCTGCTCGCCGTCGTCGAGCCTGAAGCGCACATGGTAGAAGGGCTCGAGCCCCGGAGCGCCGGTGTAGTCGATGGCGGCGGGGTAGATCTGCACCCACGACTCGCCGTTGCCGCCACCGCCGCCGCTGTCCGGGACGTAGGAGTAGGCGACCGTGTTGCCGTGCAGATCGATCACCTGCTCGAGGCACCAGCGGAAGACGTTCCCGTTCGCCGGGTCCTGAAGGCGGGCCTGCGCGGTCTGGCCGTAGAGGAAGCGGGTGCCGCCCTTGTCCGTCACCTCCCACCAGAAGGTGGCGGGGCCGTCACCGTGGCGGACGATGCGCTCGAAGCTCCCCTCGGAGCGCCGGACGAACACCCCAGGCGCGTCGTCGGCGGGGGTGATCTGCTCGCCGTCGAGGAGGTAGCGGTCCGTGCCGTCGTAGCGGGCGGCGCCGAAGAGCGTGGAGATCTCGATGCTCGGCAGGCGCAGGTCCCACCCCTCGCCCAGCCAGCCGTTGCCGCCGGAGCTGTCGTACTCGACCGCGAGCTCCGGCTCCAGGCCCTGGCGGCCGGGCGGGACGGTGAGCGAGAAGTCGAGCATCGCGGCGCCGGTCGGTCCTCCCACCGGCGGCTCGATCTGGACGATCCCGGCGGCGGGATCCGCCTGCGCCAGCTCCTGCAGGGAATTGGGCGTGAAGCTGGCTCCCGCCGGCTCGTCCGGCTGCACCAGGGTGGCGTTGATGAAGTCGGTGAAGTGATCGGTGAGGCTGGCGATCGCCTCTCCGGCCGGCCTTTCCCCCGCCGCCCGCGGCAGCGGCACCCAGAGGCCGGTCGCCTCGTCGAAGAAGAACGTGCGGACGTCGTCGGCCGTCAGGCCCCGCGGGATCAGCGCGGCGTCGTACGGCAGGCGCAGGGTCACCGGCCGCTGGAAGCGCAGGCCGTGCGGCCCCAGGCGGAAACCGCCCTGGAGGGGCGTGACGTTGGTCATGCCGTCGTCCAGAGCCGGCAGCTCGCCATGGGCGAGGCGGCGCAGGGAGAGCTTCACCGGGCGGGCCAGGGCGCCGGCCGGGACCTCCAGGCGCGCCGGCCCGAGGGCGAGCGTCCGGCTCTCTCCGGGTTCCGCGTCGAGCTGGGCGGAGCGCTCGTCCGCATCGTCGTTCTTCGGATCGGCTTCTTCCCGCAGACGCACCGTCTGGCGCAGGCGGGTGCCGTCCGGGTAGACCACCTCCACGTCGATGGCCCACGGCCCGCCTCCGTGGCCCGGCGGTGGCACGAAGACGGCGAACGCGCCGTCCTGGCGGCCGATCGCGTCCGCGACGTGCGAGCCGTCGACGAAGAGCTCCGCCGGCCCCTCCGGCAGATTCGCCGGGTCGACGAAGCCGCGCACCACGACACCGGCGGCGCCGTCCTCGCCAGGGAGCGGCGAGGCGAGCCGCAGGACCGGAGCGGCTGGCCGTGGCGCGCCCTCGACGTAGACCAGCCGGAGGTCGCGCACCAGATAGGGGAGGCCCTCCGGGACCGCGCCGGAGGCCGGGAAGAAGACGATCTGGTTGACCCCGCGCCGCAGCCAGCGCGGGTTGATCTCCTCGATTTGCAGCGCCGTGCCCGACGAGGCGACGGCTCCGAAGCCGCCCAGCGCCGGAAGATCGTTGATCGAGCGGACCGCCGCCGTCCAGTGCGGCACCCCCGCCAGCTCATAGGTGAGGAAGGCGCGGGAGATGGTCTCGGGCGCCACGTCCAGCCGGAGCTGGAACGCGCCCTCTCCCTCGGCGCGGGGCGCCGCCTCCGCCGCGCCGCTGATGCGGCGCACGCGGGGCCAGGCCGCGGAGATCCGTGTCTCTTCGTCAGGGTTGATGGTGGCGCGCCGGTCGCCCGGCGCCGGTCCGGCGGAGCTGCTCACGCCGAGCAGCGAGCTCAACAGCAACAGCAGGAAACACAGGGGAACAGCCAGACTTCTGCGCATTCGCATTCTCCTCTCGCACCGAGCGCGGGGCTGGATGATCGAAACTGTTGTGCTGCGTGGGTTGCGCCGGGGCAGGAGAGCAAGCGCGGTGCCAGCCGTGGAGGCGGCGTCCTTCGTCTGGCGGGGCGGGGGAGGGGGGCCCGGCCGACACGCTGGCGACATGTCGGCGACACGCCGGAAACCACATCCTTGGTGTCTTGATTCTCCCCTCCACCAAGGCCCGATCCTTGCACGCCGCCTCCGCCCAGGAGGCAGTCTTGAGCTTGCGGCAGTATCTTTCTCCGGTCCTCCTCGTTGCGGCTCTCAGCCTGGCGCGTCCGGACGCTGGGTATGCCGTGCTCCGCTACGACACCGCCGAGATCATCCTGCACTCCACCGCGGTCTGGGATGGCGCCCAGGGCTCTCCCAATCCCTTCACCGACGTGGATCTCACAGCGCAGATCACCTCGCCGAGCGGCAAGATCTACACGGCCGATGGCTTTTTTGACGGCGATGGGCAGGGCGGACAGGTCGGAGACGTGTTCAAGGTCCGCGTTTTCGCGGACGAGGCCGGCACCTGGAGCTGGACGACCACGAGCGACACCTCGGGTCTCGATGGACAGGTGGGCTCCTTCCAGGTTTCGAGCACCCTGGCGGGTTTCTTCAGCAAGGGGCCGGTCGAGGTCAATCCCCAACGCCCCCGCACCTTCCGGATTCGTGAGGGCGGGCCCATCTACCTCCTGGCCAAGTACCTGGACAAGGCCGCGCCGGTCAACCTCCAGTTTTCCCACACGCTCTTCTCCGAGCAGAGGAGCGATGCGGACCGTCAGGCCCTGCTCGACCGGCACGCCGGCATGAAGCTCAACAAGATCAACGTCTACGTGGCCAATCAGGGGGACTATGGCGGGATCGCCACCACCCCCTGGCTGGGCCCGGCCGGCGCCAATGACAAGACGCGGTTCGATCTGGCGCGCTGGCGCATGTACGAGCAATGGATCCGCCAGATGTGCGACGCCGGCTTCGCCGTCCAACTCTGGCTGTTCGCCGACAACTCGGGGTTCGGCGACCTGCCCGACGTGGACCGGCAGCGCCTGATCCGCTTCACCATGGCGCGCCTGTCCGGGTACGTCAACACTCTGTTCACCCTGATGACCGAGTGGCAGGAGGGGTGGACCGCCTCCGAGGTGAGCACGTCCATGGACTTCCTCCAGAGCCACAACCCGTGGCGGCGGCTCGCGAGCATTCATGGCCTGCCCGGCGATTTCTCCTTCCCGAGCGCCTCCTGGGCGGACTACATGGTCGTCCAGACCGGTGTGGAGACCGCCCTGACCGCCGCGGAGGTTCATGACACGACGCTGCAGAACCGTGCCGTCGCGGCGAAGCCGCTGATGCAGGAGGAGTTCTGCCTCGGCCAGGAGATCGACAAGCACCGGCAGATGGCCTGGGGAGCCTTCACCGCGGGTGCCGCCGGCACCGGCACCGGGGCGTTCCTGCGCCCCCTGGCTGAATTCATCGCCACCGTCCCGTTCGAGCGGATGACGCCGGCCGACTCCCTCGTCCTTTCCGGCGGCGCCTGGGGTCTGGCGGAGACGGGGCAGACCTACGTCTTCTATCTCTATGGCGGCGGCACGGTCACCATCGACCTGGGAGGCGCCTCCGGCACCTTCAGTGCCGCCTGGTTCGATCCGCGCACCGGAACGTTCCAGACCGCCGCCTCGATAGCCGGCGGCGGAGCCCCGACCTTCACCGCGCCGGGGACCGGGGACTGGACCCTGCGTCTCGTGGCTGGCGAGCCCCCTCCGCCGCCCCCGGGCAGCGATCTCTATACCGTGACGCCGTGCCGACTCGTCGACACCCGGCAGGCGGCCGACGCACCGGCGCTCATCTCCAGCGAGACGCGGCAGCTCGTGGTCACCGGGAAATGCGGCGTGCCGGCTGATGCCAAGGCCCTGACGCTCAACGTGACCGCCATCGGTCCCAGTGCGTTCGGGAATTTGAGCTTCGCGCCCGGGGGCCAGCCGTTCCCGCAGACCTCCACGATCAACTTTGCCGCCGGCGATGTGCGCGCCAACAACGCCATCCTGGCGCTCGCTCCGGACGGCACCGATCGCCTGAACGCGCGCGCCTTCGTGGCCGACGGCGGGGCGGTGCACCTGGTGCTGGACGTGACGGGGTACTTCAAGTAGTGCCGGGGGGCGCGACATCGAGGACCACGGTGGCCATCCGTTCGATGCGCCGGCGCGACAACCCCGCATAGACAGGAAGATAAAGCAGCCGCTCGAAGGCTGCCCGTGCCTCCGCGGGCTCGAGCTCAGGGCGGTCCGCCGGTGGATCCACGACGTAGAGGCTCGATGCCCCGCGCGTCGCGTCGAATCCAGCGTTCCACATCGAGCGAACGAGCTCATCGGGCTTTTCATGAAGGGCCGGAAACATCCAATGCGTGTGCTCCGGGGCCTGATCGCCGGGCCGCCGGAGGGACGGCGTCCGCTCGATCGCCAGCCGGGCGGCCGCCATGCGCCGGGCGATCGTGCCCTGATCGAATCTCCGGATCCGGCGCTCCAGAAGCGCAAGCAGGGGAGCGGAAGGTCTCTGGCGGATCTGGGCGAGGAGGTTCTCTCCCGGGAACCCTCGCACCCTCTCGCTGATGAGCCTGTCATGATCGCGCCCCAGGAGGCGGCAGAGAGCGGTGAACAGAGAGTAAACCGGCCGGTAGGACAGCAGCACCAGCAAAGAATATTTGAAGATCCTGGCGAAGAAGTGCCGCCGCGGCCGGATCGGCCACTCGCTCTGAACCCGGCGTACGGCCGCAAGGAGCTGCAGGTCGCGAAAGCAAAGGATTGCCCCGCCGAGAGCCGTGGCGGTCTTGATCGGGCCGAAGCTGAAAAAAGAAACGTCGCCCTGCGGATCGCGGAGGTCCTCGGGGCCGGCGTACGCCTGCGCGCAATCCTCGAAGACGATCAGTCCATGCTCCTCGGCGAAGCGGCGGACCGGTTCCATCGGCATGCGGCTGCCGAAGAGATGCGCGACGAGAACCGCACGCGTCCGCGGAGTCACCGCCCGCTCCATCACCTCGACGCGCGCGGAAAGCCGTCGCACGTCCAGGTCGATCGGCACGGGCACGAGGCCATGCGCCTCGATGATCCGCGTCATGTCGGGAATGGTCACCGCCGAGACCAGGATCTCGCTACCGGCCGGGAAGCCGAGCGCCTGCAAGAGCGCGTCGAAGCCGCTGCGCACCGAGAGGCAGGCGAGACCGGCCTCGCCACAGGGCAATGCCTGTCCAAGTCTCCGCTCGGCCTCCTCCGGGCTCGTGGACGCCGCACAGGAACGAGCTCCATGAAGGAGGTCGCTCCAGGCAATATCGAGACGCATCCGGGGAATCATCGATCAGGCCTCTTCTGCGGCCTTGCGCTTGCGCCGCGCCATCACAACTGCCGCGATCGCTCCAAGTGGAGAGATGCGCTCGGCCCAGCGCACGAGCTCCGGGAATCCGAGCGCGGTAGTACACGGGCGGGACTCACCGGTGACAGGATTATTCGTGGGCATCGCGTACACAAGCGAGTCGAGCACAAGCACCGCGGAGAGCGGAAGCAGCAGAAGCGGAAAAACACGAAGAAAGAATCTGCGCAGAGGCGTAGGACGCTTTCGATCCATCGGTGACCTCCTGGTCCTGGTCGCCTAAAGCGGTTTCCGAAAAATCACGATCCGCTCAACCTCCTCGAATCCGAGCGCCTCGTGCGCTCGCTGGCTCGCCACATTCTCCAACTGCGTATCCGAGGCGAGCTCTAGCCTAACGCTGAAGGCCTGCGCGTGCCAACCAGACCTGCCTCGTAGAGCTGTTCAGTTAGTTCTCAACGATTGGGTGTCGCGCCCGCTGGGAGCGCCGGCATCCTTGCCGGCCCATGCTTCCCGTGACCACGGCAGCCTGGGCAAGAGGCACCGGGCCAGGGATGCCGGCGCTCCCAGCGACGCAAAGTGAACGGTATTGGGTTTAACGCGGCCTCAGAGTGCCGTCTCTTCAGCCGGGCGGAAGGATGGGGTGTGCCAGAACAGCAGGCAGGAGATCACATAGTTAATCCCGATCGCATCGTAGACCGGGCCGAGCTCCGAGATCCATTCACCATCGAGGCCACGCCACGCGAACGCGTTGAGAAACGTGAACGCAAGGTGGAGCAGGCCGAACAAGCCGGAGACGGACAACAGGCCCAGGGCGAGGCCCAGGCCCGCGACGATGGCCGTCTGCCATGGGCCGCTCAAGATCTCCGGACGCACGGCCAACGTGAGCGCCATGGCCGCCAGCACGAGCTCGACCGACAGAAGGATCAGAGGCCAGAGACTGCCGACCTGTGCAAACCAGGTCGCCACCGTTCCGAACGAGACCTTCGACAGCTCCTGCCACAAGATCGGCAGGGAGAGCAGGGTATTGTCGTGAATGGCCGAGCCTGGCTGGTCCATGGCGACGCAGGCCGCCACTCCGAACACGGAGAAGGCACAGCAGCCCAGGACGACCACCACCGCGACGCCGCGCCATGGGATCTTCATGCCCGCTTCTACGCCGCGCAGCCTGGAACCGTCTAACCCCCTTGATCGGCGATCTTCTCAGAGGGTGAGGGGAATCTAAAGCTCTCCTCGTTTAGAGCTTCGGACAATTCGTTGCTCTTTGATTCCCCAGGGAGAACCTCTTTCCCCCTGAGGAGCCAAGGGTGCCAGCGGATGCAACATCTGTCGGGAGGTTTCATGGCTATGCCGTACCTCGCACGCTGTTCTGTCTCGTCTTTGATCGCCCCGTTATCCGTCCTCGTATGCCTTGTCGCCGCGCCGCCCGCGGGGGCTGGAGCCCGTCTGGCCGACCTCAAGACCGCCACGGCCCAGTCGGGCCGCTTCACGCTGTTCGAGAGCGGCCAGGTCCGGCCTCTGGCGCTGTCGCCGAGCGGGAAGTTCCTCTTCGCGGCCAATACACCGGACAACCGGATCGAGGTGTATCGCGTCAAGAGCAATGGACTGGAGCATCGCGTCTCCATTCCCGTCGGTCTGGAACCGGTGGCCGTCGCGGCGCGCAACGACGACGAGGTCTGGGTCGTCAACCACCTCTCCGACAGCGTCAGCGTGGTCGAGATGACCCAGGGAGGGCACAGCGGCCACGTCGTGCGGACTCTTCTCGTGGGAGATGAGCCGCGCGACATCGTTTTCGGCGGGCCGGGGAAGAATCGCGCTTTCATCACCACCGCCCATCGCGGCCAGAACGTTCCTTATGATCCCCAGCTCACCACTCCCGGAGTGGGCCGCGCGGACGTCTGGGTCTTCGATGCGGACAATCTCGGCGTCACGCTCGCGGGAACGCCGCTCACCATCGTAACTCTGTTCAGCGACACTCCGCGCGCCCTGGCGGTGAGCCCGGACGGCAGCAAGGTCTACGCGGCGGCGTTCCACTCCGGAAACCGCACCACGGCGATCAACGATCTTTTCGTCCCGAACGGCGGGGAAGCCGCGGGGGGCGTGCCCGGTCCCGACACCGATGCCAATGGCAATCCGCGGCCGGAAGTGGGGATCATCGTCAAGTTCAACGGCACTCATTGGGTCGATGAGCTCAACCGGGTCTGGGATGACAAAATCCGCTTCTCGCTGCCGGACAAGGACGTCTTCGTCATCAACGCGAACGCCAATCCGCCGGCGCAGGCCGCCGGAGCCGCCGGGTATTACAAGGGCGTCGGCACCGTCCTCTACAACATGGTGGTGAACCCGGTCAGCGGGAAAGTCTACGTATCGAACACCGAGGCGGGGAACGAGAAGCGCTTCGAGGGGCCCGGCACCTTCGCCGGCCACAGCATTCGAGGCCACCTCCACGAAAGCAGGATCACCGTCCTCGACCAGGCAGGCGGCGTCAACCCGCGACATCTCAACAAGCACATCGATTACGACGCCTGCTGCGACACGATCCCCAACGCCGAGAACGACAAGAGCCTCGCCTTCCCACAGCAGATGGCGGTGACGAGCGACGGAAAAACGTTGTACGTCGCGACGCTCGGCACGTCGAAAATCGGAGTCTTCAACACCAGCGCCCTGGAGAACGACACGTTCACGCCAAGCACCGCGGACCAGATCAAAGTGTCCGGCGGCGGCCTGACCGGCTTGGTGCTCGACGAGAATGCGAACCGGATCTACACGCTGACCCGGTTCGACAATTCGATCGCGATCGTCGACACGGTCTCCGGCACGGAGGTCGCGCACGTGGCCATGCACAATCCCGAGCCGCCGAGCGTGGTCGCCGGGCGTCCGATCCTTTACGACACGTCGCTTTCTTCGAGCCACGGGGATTCGTCCTGCGCCAGCTGCCATGTCTTCGGCGATTTCGACAGCCTGGCCTGGGATCTCGGCAATCCGGACGGCTCGGTCGCGCCGATTCCGGGGCCGTTCGAGGTCGTTCCCTCGGCGTTCGGGCTGCTGGACAGCCATCACCCCATGAAGGGACCGATGACCACGCAGAGCCTGCGCGGAATGGCGAATCACGGGCCGATGCACTGGCGCGGCGATCGCACCGGAGGAAATGCCAGCCCGACCGCGCAGCCGGACAGCGGGACGTTCGATGAGGTCGCGGGATTCAAGGCGTTTCTGGGAGCCTTCCCCAATCTCCTGGGGCGCAGCGGATCGATCACCGACGAGGAGATGGAGGCGTTCGCCAACTTCATCCTCCAGGTCACGTATCCGCCCAACCCGGTCCGGAGGCTCAACAACCAGCTCACCCCGGATCAGCAGGTGGGGCACGATTTCTTCATGAACAACGTGTCCGACTTCAGCAACCGTGGCACCTGCGAGTCCTGCCACAAGCTCGATCGCCACGCGAACGAGGACCAGGGCGTGGCCGCTCCCGGCTTCTTCGGCACCGACGGCCGCTATACCTTCGATGCGGGAACGGAAGGATTTAAAACGCCGCACCTCCGCAATGCCTACCAGAAGGTCGGCATGTTCGGAATGCCTAACAGCCCGCTCATCCCCACCAGCGATGCCTTCCTGGGCGACCAGGTTCGCGGCTTCGGTTTCAATCACGACGGGTCCATCCCGACGATCTTCAATTTCGTCAGCATCACCTCCGACCTCGGAGGCTTCAACCAGTCTCCGGCGACTCCCGGCGGGTTCCTGCCCGGACCGGCCGGCGAGCTCCAGAAACGGCAGATCGAGGACTTCCAGCTCGCCTTCGACAGCAACCTGGCACCCATCGTCGGGCAGCAGACGACGCTCGCGAATGGAAATGCAACGGTGGTCGGAGCGCGGATCGATCTCCTGATCGAACGCGCTCAAGCGGGGGAGTGTGATCTGGTGGCCAAGAGCGGGAGCAATCACGGCGAGAAAGGCTATCTGTACGACCCCGGAGCGGGCGTGTTCCTCGGTAATCGCGCGTGCGACGCGCCGCTCTCCGACGCCAGCCTGCGGCAACGCGCCTCGCAGAAAGACGGTGAGCTGACCTACACCTGCACTCCGCCGGGCTCAGGGGTACGCGCCGGCATCGACCGCGACGAGGACGGGGTCCTCGACGGAGACGAAGAGGACGCCGGGACCGACCCGGCGAATGCGGCCAGCGCGACCCGCTCAGGCAGTGGAGGGGCTGCGGCGACGGCGTGCTCCGTGGCAGCGGGCTGAGCAGGCAGCTTCCCGACCCATCTGCCGGCCGCTATACTTCCAAGGCCGCCGCGCCTATCCGGTGCAGCGGCCTTTTTCTGGAGGACTCCGATGCGTCGAGCTGTTGCGCGGTTGCTGCTCTCCCTTCCCGTTCTTCTGCTGCCTGCCCTCCCCATGCTGGGCGATCCGGCCCAGCCCACCGGGATCTGCACGACAAACCAGCAATGCGGCGAGAAGGAGTTCTGCGCCAAGATCTACGACAGCTGTGGGGAGAGCGGGAAGTGCGAGGAGCGGCCGGCCGACTGCACCGAGCGGGGCAAGCTCTTGATGCGGCCGGTCTGCGGCTGCGACGACAAGACCTACGACAACGCCTGCCTGGCCGCCGCGGCCGGCACGAGCGTCAAGCGCGAGGGGAAGTGCCCGGCGTAGCCGCTACGCCTCCCGATCCGCTGGGAGACGGAGCGGCTCGTTGAGGGCTGGACCAGGCTCAGCTGTTGGGTTCCCGGGTGGTTCCCTGCATCGCCTGCTGGATGAAGGGAAACGCCAGCCCACCCGTGACCAACCGGTGCTCCTCTGGGTTCAAGAGCCTGAAGCTCTTGGTGTCTGACTTTTCCGTGCGAGTCTTTGTCATTGTCGTTTCTCCTGGTGTTTTATGCGACGCTGCCTTTGGGAGCGCTCGCACAGTTCACGGCGCGGCCTTTTTGGCAAGATTTGAGATGACCACCTGAACGGACCTGTCCTTTCTGTTGACGGTCGAGGGGGCGGTGACCCAGCCGGTGGAGGACGACCCACCGTATGGGTGGAAGGTGTTCATCGACGACGGGTCCGGCCTGGCGCAGATCTATCTGAACGCTTCGACCAACATCGATTCGCAGTCTCCCTTGTTCAAGCCCGGCCGCAAGATCCGCGTCACCGGCTTCGGCAACCAGTATGGCGCGGTGTATGAGGTGGATCCGCGGTCGCGGCGGGACGTCCGGGCGCGTCGCAGCACCAGCCGAGGAGAAGAAGGGTCAGTGGTCCACCGTCGAAGAGGGGCAAGCTCTTGATGCGGCCGGTCTGCGGCTGCGACGACAAGACCTACGACAACGCCTGCCTGGCCGCCGCGGCCGGCACGAGCGTCAAGCGCGAGGGAAAGTGCCCGGCGTAGCTGCTCCGTTGTTTCTCCTGGTGTTATCGTGCCAACGGTACGCGGTTGAATGTCAATCGACGTCGCCATAATAGTGGGCCGAAGTCTTGGCATACCATTTGAGGATTACCTCCTTGAGGCTGGAACGATCTTTCACGGCGAGCTTGGGATTCGGCATCTTGTGAATGAAAACGTCGGTGACGCCGTTGTCAAAAACTCCACCCGATATCTGCGGCTCTCGGAAGATGAGCAGCGGCAGCCCTAGCCCGAAGAGAATTCCTGCTTCAAGATGATTCCAAGGAGTGGGAAAGGAAACCGCTTCCCTGGCAGCGAGCTTTCGTTCTCCATTCTTCTTCCCTAAGCCGCGCTTCCAGGTGCCTGCTGTCGCTTGGAACTGCTCGAATCCAAGGATCAGACCGCCCGCGCAATGGCGCGCGATAACCAGAACTTCCCGCAGAGGGAGCTCGGATGGATAGTCGGATCGACCCAGGGCTCTCGGCTCCAGGTTGAGCTCGTCTAGAAACTCCGTCAACACTCTTCGTGCCGCCTGCTGCTCCTGGCTGAGAGCTGTGGGACAAGAGACAAAGACCGGAATTTTCATTGTTCCTCACTCAGTGTGTGAACTTGCCGTTTAACGTTGGGGCCGCGTAACTCTGGCGTAACCCGTTGGTGTACCTCCGCGCTGCGCTCGTATGGGGCAGGCTACAGCCGCCCTTGGTTCGGTCGCCGGCTCTCTTGCCCTCTTCTTGCTGGGAGGCTTCCGGGTGACTTGCACTGCTTCATTTTACAGTATGGGAGCAACATGCGGCTATCTGGGCAAGGTCCCGGGCGGGGCCGGGGCACGGCTCCGCTCTTCTGGCGGTGGCGGCGCTGCTGGATGGGTGCGCCGGGGCGCTGGTCGCATCAGAGCGACTTGGCGTTGTCGTCGGGATGCGCGTCGATCAGCTCGTGATACGGATCGATGCCGGCGCACACCGGCTTGCCGCCGACCACGATCTCGAGCGTCTCCACCGGCTTGGTCATGCGGCGCTTCTCGACGAACAGCTCTTTGCCGCCTTCGCCGAGGACGGCGATGCGGATGAGGTCGTTGTTCGGGACCGGCTTCGGCTCGCCGAGGCCGTCGGAGCGCAGCTTGGCCGAGGCCACGGTCAGCTTCACCACGTACTTGCCGTCGGCGCGCCGGGTCACCGTCGCCTCGCGGGTCTGGTTGTCGTAAAGGGTGATGCGCTCGAAGAGGTCCGTGATCAGCTCCTGCTCCTCCGGCCGCGCTTCGGCACGCAGGTAGTGCACGAGATCGACCGCCGCCCTGTACGGTGGACCGGAAAAGGCGTAATCCTTGAGAAACCTGGCCAGCGCGCGGTTCACCCGCTCCTCGCCTATCGCCTCACGCAGCGCATACATCGCCAGCGCGCCCTTGTTGTAGTGCACGTAATCCTGGCGCTCGACCAGCATCAGCGGCATTTCCCGGAGAATCTCCTTGCCGCGGCCGGCCAGGTAGCGGTCGAGCTCCCAGCGCAGGTAGCGGCGCATGGTGGGGCGATCGAATTCCTTGTCCAGCACCATGAGCGCCGAGTACTGCGCCATCGACTCGTTGAGCATGGTCGCCCCCTGCACGTTCGCAGGGGAGATCTGATGGCCCCACCACTGATGAGCGACCTCGTGAGCGGTGGCGTAGAAGACGTAGTCGAGCGAGCCGTGCAGGTCGGCGACGAATCCGAGCGTTTCGGAATAGGGGATCGTGTTCGGGAACGACTGGGCGAAAGTCGCGTAGCCGGGGAATTCCAGGATGCGCACCTGCCGGTGCTGATAGGGCGAGAAATTCGCCGTGAAATAGTCGAGCGACTTTTTGATCGCAAAGACCATCCGGTCGACGTTGTAGGCGTGCTCGGGATGGTAGTAGATCTCGATCGCCACGTCGCGCCACCGGTCGCGCCTCACCGCATAGCGCGCCGACAGGTAGGACCAGACCCCCTTGATTGGCGTGTTGGTCTTGTAGTGGAAGTAGCGGCGGCCGTTCGCGGTCCACGCGCGCTGCAGGTCACCCGGCGCGACGGCGATCTGATCGGCGCTGGTGCTGACGGTGGTGTCGAGGCTCAGCCAGTCCGAGCCGCGGGCGAACGTATTCTCGGCGCGGCCGCGCGGATCGTTGGGTGGCTTCTGCCGCTCCAGCGGCGGCAGGCCGTGCTTTGCGCGCTCTTCCTCGAGCTCGTCGCGGGAGTTGTAGCCGAGGTGCGGGAAGTAGTCGCGGTTGTTGAGGAACGTTCCATTGGCGACGACGTTGGTGTTCGAGCGGCCGTCCACGAAGCCTTTCGATTCGTACGCGGTCCGGAAGCCGATGGTGAGCGACGCGCCGGGCCGCAGCGGCTCGGCGAGCGTGTACAGGCGGTAGCCGAGGCCGGGGTCGTCGAAGGCGATCTTCGCGTTCGGGATCGACATCTCGAAGGACGTCAGCTTGCGCCAGGTCCAATTCACCAGCACGTCCCGTACAGGCACGCCGGTCTTGTTGATCACCAGGTACGAGCCGTCGATGAAGACCGCGCGGCGCTCCGGATGGATGTCGACATTCGCCTTCACCGCCACGATCTTCGGCTGCGGGGTGTACTGGTACTTTTTGTACTTCTTCTCCGTCTCCGCGGCGCGCGTTTCCAGCTCGCCGGTGCTCTGGTACGTGTTGAGGACATCGGTGTTGTAGTAGATGTAGCCGCCGGTGGCGGTGAAGCCGGCGGCGAGGGCCACGATCGCTGTGGCGGCCGGCTTCGCCAGCCTTCCGCGGGCACTACGCAGGCGCTGCCTCAGGCCCGTTTCGGTTCCGCGGACCCAGAACAGGTGGCCGACGGCGAACAGCAGCGCCACGAAGAGAATCCAGTAGAGCGTCGTCCAGAACAGCGGCGCGACGAAGTGGCCATAGCCGTTCATGTCCGAGTAGGCATATGGCGGAGTCGAAGCGAAGCGGTAGAACAGTCGCTCGAGCCCCATCGCCGGCAGCAGCAGGTTGAGCATGAAATACACCGAGGTGCCGATCAGCCCCGCCAGCTTGTGGTTGAAAAAGATCTGCATCAGGAAGGCGAGGCCGGCGATCAGGGCGAGCCGCGTTCCGAGCAGGACGAGGATCGACTTTGCGTAGAGCGCGAATTCGAAGTGGTCATAGCCGTCGATCGCCTGCACGGCGATGGTGGTCAGGATCGCCAGCACGACCGTGGACAGGACCACGAGCAGGAGCGAGGTGAATTTGGCCGTCCATTGCAGCCAGGTCGGCACCGGCATGGCGTCGCTCACTTCGTGGAGCCTGAGGGTCCGCTCGCGCCAGACGATGTCGCCGGCGTAGAACGCGGCGATGAGCAGCGCAAAAACCGCGAAGGCGCTGCGGATGACGTCGACCATCTCCCGCGTGACCGGATACGATGCGCCGAGCCAGTCACCGTCGAAGGTATTGCCGACCACGAGGGCGATGCCGCCGACGAGCATGATCATGAACGGAATGCTCTTGAGCGTGCCGAGAGCCTCGAGCTTCACGATGGCGGCGAATTGGGCGGCGCTGCTGAAGCTCGGGCGGATGCGCGGCAGCGGCACGGCAGCATGCGCCGGCGCCGCATCGATCGGTTTTCGCGCCGCGCGTCCCTTGCCGCGTCCCTTGCCGCGTCCTTTGCCAATAATACTGAAGCTGAATTTCACGTACGCGAACGCGAGACAGGCGATGGCCACCCCCACCCACACCACCCGGTTCCAGAGAAAGAGCCCTTCGAGCGGAATGACCTGGGTGTTCTTCTCGAATACGGTCCAGTACCTCGTGGCGAGCATCGCGGCGCGCACGCCGAACGGGTCGAGCATTGCCGCCCACGCCTGCGTATCCATCCCCTCGGCCAGGCTGTTCGCGACGCCGTAGAGCACGACGGTTCCGACGATGCTGGCGTACGTCGCCATCAGACTGCGGGTCAGCGCGGCGATGGCGAAGAAGAGCGCACCGGCGAAAAGGAGGTTCGGCAGCACCAGGATCGCGATCGAATAGAGATACGGGAAGAGCTCGATCGGTCCGAGATGCTCCTTCGGGATCCATGGCGCGAAGCTGCCGAGAACCGTAGCGAGGCAGACGCCGGCAAAGATCAGCATCCCGGCGAGGAACGAGCCCAGGAAACGGCCGCCCATGTACTGCCACTTTGCCACCGGACGGCTGAAGAAGAGCGAATCGGTATTCAGCTCGAAGTCGCGATGGATCGAATGCACCACGAAGGCGGCCGTCGTGAGCGTGCCGAAGAGACTCATCAGCAGCAGGCAGATCATCACCACGTACGGCGAGTTCCATTTCACGCTCGACGCGCCGAGCTCGTCGACGGGATCGCCGGTGATCAGGGCGAACGTCAGCCCGAAGAGGATGACGAACAGGATCGCGAACAGCGGCGACCTGACCTGGTATTTGAGCTCGAAGCCCGCGATGGCCCGCAGCATCTACGCAGCCTCCGCGATGTGCAGCGTCGAGAAGTAGACGTCTTCGAGCGACGGATGCACGGCCTCGAACCCGGCCGGCCGCTCCTCGCTGAAGACGTGCACGACGGTCTTGCCGGCGGTGAGACGCGTGGAGATCACGGCGTGGCCGTTCTGCAGCAGCGGCAGCTCGCCCTTGTCGATCACCCGCCGCCAGATCTTCCCTTCCACGTTGGCGATGCGCTGCGACGGCTCCCCCTCGGCGAGCACGCGTCCGTGGGAAATGATCGCCATGCGCGAGCAGAGGTCGCTCACGTCCTCGACGATGTGCGTCGAGAGAATGACGATCACGTTCTCGCCGATTTCCGCGAGCAGGTTGTGAAAGCGCACGCGCTCGCCGGGATCGAGCCCCGCGGTCGGCTCGTCGACGATGATCAGCTGCGGATTCCCGAGCAGGGCCTGGGCGATGCCGAAGCGCTGGCGCATGCCGCCCGAAAACGTGCCGAGCTTCTGCTTGCGGACGTCATAGAGATTGACCCGCTGCAGCAGCGCGGCGACGGTGTCTTTGCGCAGCCGCCGATCGGCGATGCCTCTGAGGACCGCGAAGTGCTCGAGCAATCCCTCGGCCGTCACGCGCGGATAGACGCCGAACTCCTGCGGCAGGTAGCCAAGCACGCGGCGGACGTCGTCCTTCTGCCGGAGCACGTCCATGCCGCCGAGGCCGCCGAGGCTGTCGAGGACAATCGAGCCGGAGTCGGCTTCCTGCAGCGTGGCGATCGTGCGCATCAGCGTCGACTTCCCCGCGCCGTTCGGGCCGAGGAGGCCGAACATGCCGGTCGGAATGGTCAGGCTGACGTCGCGCAGCGCCTGCACGCCGTTCGGATAGGTCTTGGAGAGGCTGTCGATGCGAAGCTCCAAAGGAATGGCCATGACCGGCAATACGCCTCCGGAGCCGGGCGGTGTACAGGGGCCCCGAGACCCTCACCCCCCGGCCCCCTCTCCCACCCGCACTCACACCCGCCCGGGAGAGGGGGAGCCTTGCGGAAGAGGGCAGGCACAAGGCCTGCCCCTACATCAGACAACGGCGTGGCGTAGGGGCAACCCTTGTGGTTGCCCCGGGTGGCGGCGCCCTCTCCCGGCGGTCGGGAGTGCGGGTGGGAGAGGGTCGGGGTGAGGGTCTCGGGGCGGGGGAAGGCTGGCAGGAGATGGACTTTGACGGAGCCCTGTTTTTCGGGCGGGCTGTACACATCTCTCGACGCCGCTCGTACTACCGGGCGAAGGAGACTCAGCCCATGACGCTCATCGCCCGAACGATCTTCATCCTGATGCTCGTCCTCGCGCCCGCCGGCCAGCTCATCGCTCAGGAGGCGCCGACGACCGACCCGGCCGATACAGAAGTCTCGGCGTCCCCCTCGACGAGCCCCGATCCGCCGCCCACCACGGCCGAGGCCGAGACCGAAAGGGCGGCCGAGACATCCACCGAAGAGACCGAGAACCCGTCAACGGGCAGGCACTACGAAGTCCGGGATCAGTTCACCCGCCTGCTCCAGCAGCATCCGTACGAGCTGTGGATGATCCTCAAGCTCGACCCGGCGCTGCTGACCAACGACGCGTTCATGTCCGGCTATCCGGAAGTCCAGGAATTCCTGGTCAGGCATCCGGAGATCCTCAAGAACCCGCGTTTCTACTTGGCCCATTTCAACAGCCCCGCGCAGGACCGAAGCGTGCTCGACGACATCTTCGAGGTGCTGGCAGTCGTCGGCGGCATCGGCCTGACCGTCATCGCGCTGGCGTGGCTGATCCGGACGCTGATCGAACAGAGGCGCTGGAAGCAGCTCTCGCGCACGCAGAGCGACGTGCACAACAAGATTCTCGACCGCTTCAACACGACCGAGCAGCTGCTCGAGTACATCCGCACGCCGGCGGGCGGCAAATTCCTCGAGTCCGCGCCGATTCCGCTGCACGTCGAGCGTCCGGCGAGCGGGAAAACGTCGCCACTGGCGGCGCGAATCATGTGGTCGGTACAGCTCGGCGTCGTGATCGCCATCGTCGGCCTCGGAATGCTGCTGCTCAGCGCCGTCGTCGACAAAGACTCGTCGCAGGGGCTGTTCGCCCTCGGAGCGATCGCGCTTTGTGTGGGCGTCGGCTTCATCGCCTCCGCCGCCGTTTCGCTCAAGCTGTCGCGCCGCCTCGGGCTTTGGGAGGCGCCACCTGAGGCTATCGACGGGACAGGGCCCGTGAGATGATCGACGGGATGAGCTACCCGCTCGTGATCCTCGACACCATGATGGCCGAGCGCCACGCGGAAGAGGCCCTGGCCGTCATGGGCGACGACGAGTTCCGTGCGTTCTACGAGCGCACGGCGCGTCCGTTGTGGGCGTATCTGTCGCGGATCAGCGGCGACCCGCACAAGGCGGACGATTTCCTGCAGGAGGCGTACTACCGCTTCTATCGCGCGTCGAAGCACTACGAGAGCGAGGCCCATCGCCGCAACTCGCTGTTCCAGATCGCCACGAACCTCGTGCGCGACGCGGCCCGCCGCGGCAAGCATTACGAGGAAGTGCCGCTGGCCGACGATGGGTCGCCGTCGGCCGCCGCGGTGCCGAAGAGCGAGAGCCCGAGCCCGGAGACCGAAGCCGCGATGCGCACCGACGTCACCAGGGCGATCCAACAGCTCGAGCCGACGCAGCGCGAGCTCCTCTGGCTCGCGTACGCCCAAGGGTCGTCGCACGAGGAGATCGCGGAGATCCTCGGGCTCAGCGCGATCAGCGTGCGCACCCTGCTGCTGCGCGCGCGGCGCAAGCTGGCGGGGATTCTGACCGGAGGTGCCCGATGAGCCACGCGAAGGTCTGTCCGCGCGAGGACGAGCTGCTCGATGCCCTCGGCGCCGGTTTCATCGGAGAAGAGCTGGAGTCGCACATCGCAACGTGCGAGGCCTGCCGTGAGCTGCGTCTCGTCGCCGGCGCGCTGCTCGACGAGCGCGTGCAGGCGGTGACCGAAGCGGCTCTGCCGAGCTCCGGGACGATGCTGTTGCGGATGCAGATGCGCCGGCGCCAGGAAGCGCAGGCAGCCGCGCGGCGCTCTCTGCTGATCGGCCAGGCCGTGACGCTCGCCGCCGCCGTCGTGCTGGTCTTCACGCTCCTCGGCGGCCACCTCGCCGGCGAGGCGGTCAACGTGATCGCGTCGATCAAGCTCAGCCCGCCGCTGCTGCTGGCCGTGGCGATCTGGCTGCTTGCCGTGCCGATCGTGGGGTGGGTGTTGCTCCGGCAGAAGTAGGCCAAGCGCGGCGACCCGCCTCCTGTACAGTTTGACCTGAGGCGATGGTTGCCTTCCAGGAGGAGACGGCGCGGTGGCTGTCGTCGGCCGAGGCGGAACTCGGCCTAGTCAACCACCCGAATCCGGGACTGGCCGATCTCGCTAATGGGGGGCCTACTCCCCTAAGCCTTACTTATTCGTGACCTCCTTAATCGGTGTGCCATCCGAGTTTTTATCGATTCCAAACAGAGTCTCTTTATTTGTAATCTCCTGGACGACCTCTCCATCCTGAACAACTTCCTGAATCGGGCTTCCATCAGAGTTCTTGTCAATCCCAAAGAGTGTTTCCTTGTTCCGGATCTCAGTATCGTCAGACATTCTGCGCTCCATTTCACGGAGTAAATAGTCTCCGCTCCGTATAGATCCTTGCAAGCTGCGAGCCAAGGTCGCAGGGCGATCGATCGTATGCCTCCACCCCACCGGACTTAGAGCGCCTAACAAAACCGGTTGCCGGCCCAACGGGCCGGGAGAATCGTGTGTCGGGCACGTTCAACAGCTTGGGGGTGCAAGTCCCCTGCACAGCCTGATGGAGGCGAAGTGCTAGCGAAGCGCAAGGGCAAATAAGGTCCCGTGAGGGGCCGTCCGAAGGAAGCGTGG